>ERZ1026880.1065-NODE-1065-length-12363-cov-43.222701_pt1 | contig 12363 bp, 25 predicted proteins | sample MGYA00380170_ERZ1026880 | MGnify/ENA primary metagenome ERZ1026880 (study PRJEB33269, sample SAMEA4719806) | human gut metagenome | biome: human-associated habitat; feature: organic feature; material: feces | place: Cameroon | collected 2013-10 ...
AATATCAACAAAGGAACACAAGAAACAAACAACCGGAACCGCCCGAACCACTCAAGCCAATGAGGACATAGGGAACTGAATCCGATTAATTGAAAAATTCTAGTTCCTAAAAAACAGGAGGAAACAAAATGGAAGAAAAAAGACTGTACAATCTGGCATACGATATGTTGTTAATGAAATGGGGTAACGAACATGATTTTTTAGAAAAATACCCAAACGACGAAATAGCGAAAGCCAGAGAGAAAAAGCTCTGGAATGAATTAATACAACTTAAAGAAGAAATGAAAGAAAAGAAATTCGAATAATAAAAAAGCCCGGCGATCTTCCAAACCAAACCGGGCACCAAACTAAAAAGAAAGGCAACCCCATTATAACAGGGGTGAGGGTGAAAAGCAATGAAAAAAATCGAAACATTAGTAATCAGAGGTCGCAGATGGTTTCAAAAATCCTATGGTAACACTTACCATACAGTAACAGTTATCGTAAACGGTCATATTTTAAAGAGTAGCATTCAATATGGTTATGGCACTCAGTATCTTGTTACCGCCGCTGATCTTCTCCGTGAAAATGGATATAATATTCCAGAAAATAACCTGGAAGCATTGAGAACTTTAAAAGAACTTTCCGAAAATGATTATGAGGCCGTTGACGTTACGAGAAAAAAAAGATTTATAGGAGGTATAACCGTGAATAACAAGTATTTAAATTTCCTTAATTGGGCAGTATTTACAATGATAGATAGAAAAACACAGGACGATCACAAGAGTAAAATTCAGGTCTGCGGATTATTCCGCGACCCGGTTTTAGCAGAGGAAAGTTTTTTACCTCATTTGCCAAACCCGGAAGTTAAACGGTATCTGCTCCATGTGGACGATCTGGAGCAATTCGAAGAGTTTTATAATTTCATCCAGGATCTTAACGAGAAATACGGTGACTATGCAATATTTCATGTTAAGGACGGAGATTTCACAACTGACGAAGAAAACAAATTCCGCTATATGCTTCATATTTGGACAGATACAAAAATTAGAGGGGTTGACATGTTTTGAAAATTAACGCTTTTACTTTAGTTTCCGATTTACCAGAGCGCATTAAACAACAGATCTTACAGGAAGCACGGCAGACCTTTGAGGGACTGTCTTATCCTGTGGATATCCAAGAGGAGCTTGAAAACGTGGAATGTTCCAAAATGTGTGATATTGAATGCACGGTTGATGTGCAGAAGTATTATACAGAACGTGTCAAATAGAAAGGAGAGCGAAGGCATGGGAAATAACTATATTATTCATTTGCAAACTGGAAATAGAATAATTACAGAAGAAGAAGCGATAGCTAACGCAGAAGAGCAGAAAGCTAAAGGAATAAAACCGCATTATGCGCTTTTTGACGGTGATAAAAAGGAAAAGCTTTCAAATCCTGGCTGGCTGATCTGGTCAACTTGGGAAGATGGTGTAGGCGTTGTAGTCCCTCGCGATGACGGAAAGCTTGTTTTACTTACTGGCTGTCAGTCTGATTTCGTTTACTGCTAGGTTTGACGGTCTTTTGCCCGGTTCGATTCCGGGCAAGTTTTTGTACTGTTTAACTTTTAATCTGTATATGATATAATAGCATAAAATTATGGGGGTAGCACATATGATAATGTTAAAAATGGAAAAATGGGAAAATATTGTAAACGAAACTATTAAGCATTTTTTTGATAATTATAAAGTATTTGATGATAATAACAAGGATTTAGACAATAAAAGATTATATCAATATATCAATGATTTTTGCAAAGAAAGCCCGAAAACAGAAATTTTGCACTTTTTATTTACTGGCGAAAGCGAATATATACAATTTACTGGAAAGTATAATATTTCGCTTTATGATGAATTTTCACGGGAACTTGAAAATAAATTGATTGATAAATTTTATTCACTCAATCAAAAATCATTTTGTGAAGATCTCGAAAATTTTACAGATTATTTTTTAAGTGAACACACTATTTTGCTAAAAACTTATATTTATGATATTCTCGATAGTTTTACAGCTGAAAAGTTGAAAAGCCTTATTTGTGATTAATTTTTCACCGCTTCCCGGTATCCAGTCCGGTGGCACGTTCACGGCGTGCAAGCGGTTTTTTTGGCATTCTGCCAGATGTACCTTGCAAAGTTAATATCAAAAATCAAACAATTAGCGCGCTATTTTAGCCGTAAATGGCTTTTAATGCTGTTAATGTGGATTTATGCCACTATTGCATTATAAGCCGTTTATGAGCCTTTAAACGCTTTATATGGTTTATTGACTGTCTGCGGCTATAGACGTATAATAGCCTTGTATAGCTATGTGCAGCTATGCTTTATTTGCGTACCGTGTAAATGGGCGTATTATGTCCACTCATGGGCGCGGTCTGTCCAGGTTCTGCGGTGATCCGCCGTATCTATCCGGGTATACAATCACTAGAAATGCAGCAAGGTAATATATTATACCTGTGCAACGCCGTATTTGCCATTTTAAGCCGCTTTAATTTGTTAGGCAATAAAAGGTTAGGCTAAACCGTTTTAAAACGATTTTGGGGTTATTTATCAAACGTATTATGCAACTTTTAAGCAGTACCCGGATGACGTTTTACGGGTTTCTGGAATATTTCGGAAATCCCTGTATAGTTGCAACTAACTGTAAAAATCCCGGGTGTGTCATTTTGGGGATGTGATAAAAAGTGTGGAATTTCCAGAATAAAAAATGAGAGCCAAAATTGACTTGAAATTCTGGTTCTCATTAAAAAAATAATTTTGCACAAATAATTCCATAGTGTAAAGTCGTGAGTAATGAAAAATTCACAATTTATTCAATCCCTCTTTCTTCCTGGTTCCGTATCTTCTCTTGGAAGACTTCTCTAATCGTTCCGTTCGCTTAGCCTGTGACTTGGAAAGTTTCTTCTTTCTCTGGTAGCTGTCAGTCGTTGTTCCCATTCACGCCCTCCTCATTAATCTTTTGGTTCCTGGTTTTAAAGTTTATTATCTCCGTGTCTGTTTCCAATTCTTCCGGGATTCTGCCGACAATGATAACTCGAAGTGGCTTCAATCTCCGTTCCATCTCCTTGAAACCAACGCAAAATTCCAACCGTGCCGCCTTGCTCTTTACTCTTCCGTTGGTGCAACAGGCAACTGTGCTTCCCTCTTGCAGTCCATCAAAGCACCAGTCCCAACAGTATTCCGGTAATATGCTTACGTTCGGAATTACTGGAATATCGTTCAAGATCATGTAGTGAGCCAGTGCATGATTGCGGTATTTATTCCATAAGCACATTGCCAGTGGCATTCCATTCTTGCCTACCGATATACTGAAATCTGGCATAATGACTGCGTGAAAACATTTCAAATGCTCCATGTACTTGTCTGGCTGATTCCATAATCTTTGAAACTGCACATCATCCACATAGAAATTTACATCCAGTTCCCGATGATTCTTAATCTTTCTGCTGAAGCTCTCTGCAAAGTCTACAGTATCTTTGCCTGGATGGATAAATGTCTTTGGGATTTTCGGGATTCCGTACTTGCCGCCAAGGTCTGCATCCGTGATTAAAAACTCTTTCATTACGTCATAAGCTGTGTGTATCTGCATATTTCGCCCTCCATTTCCTTGAACATAACACAATTTCCGAAAAAAGGCAAAAAAAATAATCGCATCTCTGCGATTTTATTATTTTGCACATGTACTTTTCCCTTTCATATGTACTTTTTGTAAAAGGTAATCAAAGGTAATCAGAACACTCGTTCATACCAAGTCCGCAAACCCTTGATTTTACTGCATAAATCGGGGCAACAGGATTTGAACCTGCGACCTCACGGCTCGCGTTTTAATCCGTAAACCCTTGATTTTAAAGGCTTTCCAGACTTGAGGTAATCAAAGGTAACCAAAAAGGTAATCAGAACCTATGTTCTTATTCATCCAATCCTTTGCACTTTTGACACAATTTTATTTTTTTCTTCCAAAGAGCTAACATCAAATGTATAATATTTTTCATTAACTTCTTCGGTATGCCCGAGCAGCGATGCAGCAACAGTGGCAGATACTCCATTGCATCTTAGTTTAGAATTTATTGTTCTTCTAAATGCATGAATTCCTCTTTCCTCTATTCCTTCCTGCCTGCATTTGTTTTTTAAGCATGACGATATTACAGGAGCATGAACCCTTCCATTTTCGTTTGAAAACAACCATTCACTAATATACCCATTGCTGATTTCTGCTGATTTTAATTTCATTAAAAGTTTTCGAATTTCGCCAGTCATAGGAAACCATCTGTTCATTTGATTTTTTGTTTTTCCTATATAGTATTCTTTTGTATTTCTATTGTATTTTTCTGATTTATTAATAGATATATAATTTTCATTTATATCTTCCCATTTTAAAGCCGAAATTTCTCCAACTCTCATCCCTGTGAGACTTGCAAAATATACTGCGTATGAGGGAATGTATTCTGGCTGTTCATCAAAATCCTTTTTGCAGCGATTAATAATTAGTTTAAGTTCATGGTCTGATATTGTATTATGACTTGAAGGCTTTTCTATCTCCGTGCAGTATTTATAAAATATTTTAGGTGAAAGAAATTCCATAGGATCATAATTCAATAAATGTTGTGACCTTGCACTATCTATTGTGTTTTTGATATATCCAAACAAAGTTTTACACGCTTTTTTGCAAAGTTTTTGATCTTTTACAGTTCTGACAATGAATACCTTTATGTCTTCTTCTGTCATTTTCCCAATTTCTTTTTCCACAAATTCTTTTTTTTCAAAATAACGTGCTCTATCTGTAGAATACTTATACAAAGTGTTATCCGTCACAAATTCTTTTTGAATTTCTATCCAATGCTCGTAAACATCCATAAATGTTTTAGGTTTTTCTGTTTTTTCTTTCTCGAAAGCAATAATATAATCTTCAATTCCCTTTCGGCTACTTCTTTTCACTAGCTTTCTAGAATTTTTTTTTGCATAAATATAAGTATACCAATTATTGTTTTTTCCCTGCCATATTTTATATTTTTTTAATATTTCTTCATTTTTCTTCATTTGTATTTCTTCAAGTACATGTGCAGGATTTATAATACCATTCTCAATAGCATATTTCAATATTTCATCCATAAAATTTAGGAGGAACCGGGAATTCCTTTTGCCGGCCGGCGGTTCCTGTTCCTCCTTTCTATTGATAGCCTGTTTTTTTGATTTTAAGCGCTTATTTTGTTTTAACCATAACAATATTAACGAATATCATAAAAATTAATTTTAGCCGTTTTGGTCAAAACAATTATCATATTTCACAACAAATCGAAGATATTTATCTGTCCATCAATCTGAGATTCTTCCAGGTTGTAAAATTTGCAAGCTATATAATCTGGGTTCCAAGCAATTTCCAGCTCATATAGCAAGCACTTCGGATGCTTGCCGCCACGGAAGAATCTGCATTCTGAACAGGTATGCTGATAAGTTGTACCACCAGACCGCTTATACATTTCGCTTATCTTCCTCATAGAATCACTCGCTTTACTCTTGACTTTCCTCTCGCTTTCTTCTTGAAGATACCATTTTTAACACAATCCCTCGGATCACATCCTCTGCTATGTTCTTCGATCAAGATATAATCACAGGTTGCATTTGTACTCCATGCATTTTCGTTCTTGCTGTAATAGTCGCATTTCGAGCATTGCCTCCGCTTTAAGCCTATAATTTCAGTGCTTTTTAATTCTCTCCATGGTTTTCTATCTGGCAATTTTCCGCACCTCCCAATCTTGCAGTATCTATAATTTTTAAAAGGTCTGGGCTTAGTTTTCTTCGTTCTTGTTCTCTTTGCACTTCTGCCCGGTAAGTCCTTTGAAAATTTGATTGAACCACACTCCACCATGTACCATCCACATTTTCGGATACCGCCCATTCTCTAAGTTGTGCCGGGCTTGATACTGCTTTCTGAATGATTTTTGGAAGCTTATCAAACTCTGTTTCTGCGTTATATGTAGAATTCTGAATAGCTTTGCACACCTTTTCCCATGCTTCTGTTTCATTCAACTCTTCCTTCTGCGGCGCAATGCTATTGGCACATTCTCTTAACGCGGCTATTGAAGGCTCTTTCCATTCCGTCTGCATATATTTCTTTAATCCGAAACTTAAAAGCTTGTAATCTAAGTCTTTAAGGAGCCCGTACCAAGTATCAAAAGCATATTGATCTGGCAGAAATGATGGGGAAGTGTACACAGCTTTCATTGCCTTTACCAGTACCGCCCATTCTTCTCTTGTCATACCCAATTATCCACCTCGCTTACCCTGTTTTGGATTTTCTCCATGTAGCTTTGAGGCTTGTTACCGGATTTATCAAGATAGTTCCCTTCAAATACCTTCGCAAAGTTACCGGGCTTTAAGAACCAATCGAAAGTTATCATCCAGCCTTCTTTGTTCTGCCCTTGTAAGAAGCTGCTATGACGAATGTTTTCAATGGCTTCTAAGATATCGTCCATATGGTTCTGACGGATTCTGGCTTTCACTGCTTGTTCTCTTTTTGATGTCATTCTTTTTACAGGGTTAATACCAAATTCTTCTAAAGTGTTCCATTCATCAATGGTTCGTTGGACGTCAGTCTGACGAATAGTATCTTTAGATACTATTAAATTATTTTCTTCTTCTATTTCTTTTTCTTTATTATCTAATTCTTTTTTATCTAGTTCTTTATTATATACTTCTGCCGAGCTAACGTTAGTTTTACTGTTAATTTTACCGTAAAGTTTACTGTTAGTTTTACACTCTATTTTGTTTTTCTGCTTTTTTCGATATTCTTGCATATAATTTCTCATATACTGGCTTTTTTGCTCAATTTTATCGAGATTTTGATATTTTCCCCAGTTCGGAATTGTGTAAACACCGGAAATAATTTCAATCATTCCGTAGTTTTCAAATGTTTTTAACGCTAATCGAACTGTATTAATGTCTCTTCTAAATACTGTTGCCAACATTTCATCTGTATATGCAATTTTATCGTTTAAAATAAAAACACCACTGTTGTTATTTTTCCCGGCTAAGCACAACAATTTAAACCATATTACGATAATGCTGTCCGCACTTGGCAAATTTTCGATTAGCATTATTTTTTCATCATCGAAAATGTCTGAACATATTTTTATCCATTTTACATCGCTTGCCAATTTTGAAATTCCTTTCTCCAATTTCTGGTTTTTCAAAAGTGTTTATTTAATTCAACTTCAATTCCATTGATTTTCAGTTCTCCATTTGCCGGAACCACAAGAGATGGAACACCGTTTATTTCTTTCAATTCAATCAAGGCAATTTTATCCGGCTGAATGCAGATTGTTGCATCTGGTGTTACAATTTTTGCAGTTTTGGGGTTATGGATATTGTCAAGGGTAACAGGCTCATTACTGAAATACATTTCCCAGTTTTCTTTGAAATCCGACAACTTCTCGTCTGGAACTCCGCAATATCCAAAAATCTGTTCCATTTCATCACATGACACGGTTACCATCTCCGGGCTGTCTTTCTTCTGTTCTCTTACTTCCTGCAAAGATTCAATTAGGCTTTCAGTGAAATTGAATGTTATGTTTCCATTGAAATTATCCATGATAAAATCCGAAAAGACATTGCTCTCATTTCCCGGTATACGTGGAATTGGTGTGCCAAGAACGCTTTCGATGAAGTCTGGATGAATATTCTTTGTGTTTTTGTTGAAATACAAGGTTCCATGAATATCAGTGCTTCTGTCATTGAATACAGGGAATAAGAATCCTGTTTCTGGTCTTGAAACTACCCAATCACGAATTCTGTCTTTGATGTTATTTTCAGCCACATCATAGCTAAGACCGGCCTTTGAAAGATTCACCGGGCAAATGCTGCATAAAATGTGTTCATAAATTTCTTCTGATGCATCGTGCATTTCGGTTCCATCAGAAGCCTTTCCAGGAATGTCATATACTGCATGAATGAGAACTATGTAGTAATTTTCTGGATAGTCATAGTTTTCAATTACTTTGTCGTAGAACTCGTCCAAAAGCTCATCATCTTTAAGCTTACTTGCTCTGATTCGCATAAGAAATTCCTGTGTTCCGCCTTCTTTTTCATGTACTAATGGAAAATCAAGGTTCATAAGGTTCTTTCCAAGTCTGCCAGACATGGTTTTCTTGAAAATGTCAAAATACTTAAACATTTCTTCCTCTGGAAGAGATAGGAATGCTTCTTTAATTTTAGTTTTCTTGTTCTTTTCTGCATCCACATAACAACCGCAAATGCGTGTGATTGCACAGTTGGCTGGTGTAAACTGTTTCTTGATCTCTGCGATTTCTTTCTTATTCATGATTAATCCTCCGCTCCAAATATTTTTCTTAAATTGTTCTGGTAATTCTTCACTGTTTGTTCGATAGTGTTATAAGTTGGTCTTAATCTGCATCTTTCTTTGTAACCATCGCATCTTGTTCCAAAAAGAATGGCATTTCGACATATTCCATCTTGACTAGCGCAACATTTATTCATTCTTTTCCATCCTTTCTACTTCTCTCGCCTGTTTCTTCTCAATCCACTTATTAATTTTCTCATCGGAAATCATGTACATTTGCTTTAACATTTCGATGCAGATCAACACATCTGCAATTTCTTCTATCATGTTATCACGGTTGATTTTTCCACGATTTGCCTTACTGATTGCCTGGATAAGTTCTGCACATTCTTCCATGCAGACCGTGCTTTGATTGTTTTTTCCGTAGTGCTGAATGCTTTCGTAAATAATTTTTTCATTAATGTTATATTCCATCTTATTTGTTCCAATCCAATCTCTGCCCACATTTATTACAATAATCAGCTATACTGCACAGTGAGTTGTTGCATATAGGGCAATCTCCGTAAGCACCAACTTTTATTTTTTTACTTATCCCGAAGTCCATGTACATTTCACTTAAGTTGTCTACTTTCTTCGGAATCTGCTTTTCAAGTGTTTTAATAGCTTCTTGTCTAGTTTCTAAATCAACCATAACTAATCCATCTGGAAGTTCTGGGAATCTTAATTTTTTGATTGTTTCTTTATAATTCTCCTTTACCAATTCAAAATATTCTTCTTTCCATTTCAGAACATTATGAAAATCAAATGAACTATATCCTACTTGGTAATAATTCTCGCCAACTTTCTTATATTTTAATGAATAGTACGGTTTATCATCTACGATTCTGAAAATCTGTTCTAATTCTGTTACAATTTCCTTTTCAACAGAAACACTTGTTTTTTCCATTTGTTAATCCTCCAAATTAAATTCCTTCTTAATGGAATCGTAATCAATGAACACTTGTTTTCCTTTACCACATTTTTTACATTCCAAAATAGCTTTCTCGGTATCTAACTGATACCAAACTAATTTGTATTTATGTGGTTTGCAAAGGCACTTGATTTTGCAACCACTCTTTCGCCATCTGTTGAATTTGTTGATTGTTAAACAGAATAATCCGTAAATGACAATACCAACTACGCATGCCCCCAACATCATAAGAATTTCTTTTATCACTTCAATCATTCTTCTTCATCTCCTCCAACTTTTTCTCAGCTTCTTCACGAGTAAGGAATACTGATTTCCCAAGTTTACTTTTCGAAAATCCATCAAGATTAGGATAAATTCCGCTGTTTAACATCCAACTAAAATAGGCTTCGTGCATATCAACTGAAACCATCGTGATTCTCAATTCCGAAATAAAATTTCTTGTCGGAACATATACTGTATCTCCAACCTTACACGGCAATTTCACAAGCAATCCATGTTCTTCTGCGTCTTTGTATTCCTTCAATTCTTTCTGCATTATCGCTAATTTAGCAAGCTCTAATCCAGTAAATGTACCGTTTTCTTTGAGTTCCTTTAATTCCTTTAAAGTGCCAATATCTTTATAAGACTTTAATTCTTCAAGCCACTCTGCGATTTGTTCATATTCCTTTACGTATTGATTGCATATATCTGCATGTAACTCATTTGCATCTTCTGAGCCCATATCTGCATTCTCGATACTCCATTTATAACGATTTGCAACTATCTTTGACTGTTTAATACCATCATCAATTTGAAATCTCTCCATCTACTTCACCTCTTCTATCTGACTTTCTACAGTATCTGCAAGTAGCTTCAAGGACTTAATAAATGAGTCCGTCAATGCTGTTTTGTCTAGGTGTTTAGCGAATGTTCTGACAAGTCTTATAGCATTTTTGAGTTCCTTCTCATCTTCAATTACGTCTGATGCTTCTACCAATTCATATCCCGGTTCAAGGCTGGCATTTCTTGTTAGTTCTTTATTGCTATAGAACTTTAATATATCCGGGATCTGCTGTTCTTCAAAAGGATATGGATACGCTTCTTTTCCGCCGTACCATCTATATCCTTGTTCCTTTGCTGCTTTCAGAATATTTTCATACTCTTCATGCGTTATGACTAATACGCATTTATTCGCTAGATCAATCATCTACTTCACCTCTCCTGTAATCTCATCAATGCAATCGTTCCAACCAATCTTGTAACTAGGCATCTTCCCATTGCTTTGAAAATACTCTCTTCCGTACACTCCTGTTAATTTCATTTTATCCGGTAATGGCTTCAGCGGACACCAATCTGGCTTAACGTTAAAATCTGCAATATCTCTGCAATTTATTTTGCAAAAAGAATGGAATATTCCACCATGTAAAGCACATGAATCACAATTTTCTGGTGTTTCCATCACTAATACTGATTTACTCATTAAACTCCATCACCTTTCACAATTTCAACCGCCGTTCGCATGGCATCCTCATACCCATCGTAGTATAGCTGTAGTCCACCAGCTTCCAGAATTTTGTCATTTGCTTCATCCGCCAGCTTCTCCAACTGTTCCACAACCTTGTCCACATCAAAAGCTGTCGGCTGTTCATCAATTTTGTCAAGAATTTCAAGATCATCTGAATATGCACTATGGATTATTTTTTTCAGTTTGTCTGCATCTATTAAACGCATTTTTCAGTCCTCCTTATATGGTTCTGGAAGCGGCATCCAGGCGACAACTTTTCCACCTATGCACTCTCCATTCCATTCTCCGTAATCATCAATAAACGCTGTTTTTAACCATGTTCCGTACATCCCCATAAATCCACCATATTTAGTGGTTGCAATTACATCTTTACGCTTATCCGGTAATCTCTCACTGACCGGAATCCAACCATTTTCTTTCTCGTCCTGTTCCAGATCATTCAGAAGAGTATTTACAATATCTAGCGCACTCCCTGGCAGCCCAGCCTTATACTGGGACTGCCTTTCCAATTCTGCTTTGTATTGCTCTAATCTGGTTCGTACTCTGCTCATACAACCACCTCCTCATAAGTTTCCTTGAATATATCTGGCTTGCATGGATAAAATTCTCCATGAACACCTTTAATGATATAATCTCCAATGTTTGCTAGATGTTCACCCTCTAATGTCTTGATTACCAATCCGCCAGGCACTTTCCATTTGTCGATATAGAAGTTGTCAGCTATCACTGGAAAGGTGGTTGTCATATACTCGTCTGGACAATTGCCATTTGTCAGAAAATCGAACATTTCTCGCTTATTTGTACCAGTCCACTGTATAGCATCAATTACAACTGGCTTCTTTCTGTATTTCATGCTTTCACCTCCGAATCTTCTGGCATCTGAAAGACCATATTCTTTTTAAAACTTTTTACAAGTTCTTCGGAACCATTGACGTGAATATCGTTTGATTCTACAATTGCTCGATGTCCTGTAAATCCTGTCAAAAAAGTACAAGTAATTTTATATTCTTCATAGGCTTCCTGAATCATATCCAGTACTTTCATGGCTTTTTCTTTGGTAGAATATTCTCCGAGCGAGCAACACCACCCATGTTCTATTCTTGTTCTTATTACTCCACCTGAAACTTCGACATCGAGTAAAGATTCAAATACAATTAAAACTTCCTTGTTCTGACTTCTAATTAACATTTTGCGTCCTCCTTGTCGTTTACTCTTCGATTCCACTGTTCTACGGCTTCTTCCTCTGTTTCTCTCCAACGTTCAACCATTCCATCGCATTCTGTACAGGCTACGAGATATTCTTTTCTTGAATCGTTATATTCATTAATCAGCATTTCTGCTTTTCCGCCACAAAACGGGCACGGCTTTAACTGTTCTATTTCCATCCTCACTTTCCCCATGTAAGCAACTGGCATGCTATTGTGCAGTGATACATGATTTCTGTATTTATATTTACGCTCCAAATCTTCTAACCAATTCCTTGTTCAAATCCGGAATTCGTACATCTGTTTCAGATTCCAACTCTTCAACCATGCTCATAAAGCTCCGTTCTCCTTTGTTAGCCATACCAACAAATTCA
>ERZ1026880.1068-NODE-1068-length-12341-cov-9.013918_pt1 | contig 12341 bp, 8 predicted proteins | sample MGYA00380170_ERZ1026880 | MGnify/ENA primary metagenome ERZ1026880 (study PRJEB33269, sample SAMEA4719806) | human gut metagenome | biome: human-associated habitat; feature: organic feature; material: feces | place: Cameroon | collected 2013-10 ...
TTCTTGCGATTGCCGAATGCGCTGCCCTTGCGCGCGCTTTTCTTCAGGTCCTTGAGCACATCCGCCTCGCTTTCGCCTTCCACGCCGGCGCGCAGGCGCACCACCTCGTCTCGCAACCGCGCCGCCTCCTCGAAGTCCATATTGCGCGACGCTTCCGCCATGTCCTCCTCCATGCTGGAGATGACGCGCAGCACCTCTTCGCGCGACAGCTCGGCAAGCTGCATGTTCACCTGCTCTGACGACACATCGCCCATTTCCCCATGCACGTAGCTCATGATGTCCACGACCGCCTTCGTGACCGTTTTGGGCGTGATGCCGTGCTCTTCGTTATATTCCATCTGGATACTGCGACGACGGCGCGTCTCGGTGATGGCCAGGTCCATGGAATCGGTTGTCTTATCGGCATACATGATTACCTGGCCGTTCGCGTTGCGCGCCGCACGCCCGATGGTTTGGATCAGGCTGCGCTGGTTTCGCAGGAAGCCTTCCTTGTCGGCATCGAGGATGGCGACCAACGTCACTTCAGGCAAGTCCAGGCCCTCGCGCAACAGGTTGATTCCCACCAGCACGTCGAACTTGCCCAAACGCAGATCACGCAGGATGTCCACGCGTTCAAGCGTGCCTATATCGCTATGCATGTAGCGGGCGCGTATACCGCGGTCCAGAAGATGATCGGTCAAGTCCTCGGCCATCTTCTTGGTAAGCGTGGTTATAAGCACGCGCTCGTTGCGGTCGGCGCGCTCCTTCGCCTCGTCGATGATGTCGTCGATCTGGCTTGCACTGCCGCGCACGATGATCTCGGGGTCCAACAAGCCGGTTGGGCGGATGATCTGTTCCACCTGCTGCTGGCTGACCTTCAGCTCATAATCGCCGGGCGTTGCCGATACGTAAACGAACTGCGGCACGCGCTCCTCGAACTCGTCGAAACGCAACGGGCGGTTATCCAAGCAGCTAGGCAGCCTGAACCCGTGCTCGGTCAGAGTGATCTTGCGGCTACGGTCTCCTTCATGCATGCCGCGGATTTGAGGCACCGTCACATGGCTCTCGTCGATGATGCACAGAAAATCGTCCGGGAAGTAATCGATCAGCGTATACGGAGGCTCTCCGGGCTCACGCCCATCAAGATGTCGCGAGTAGTTCTCGATGCCGCTGCAAAACCCCATGGTTTCCAGCATCTCAAGATCGTAGTTCACGCGCATCTCCAGCCGCTGAGCCTCAAGCAGCTTGCCCTCTTCCTTGAACTGTTGCAAGCGCCCGCGCAGCTCCTCTTGGATGGTTTGGATAGCGTGCTCCATCTTGGGGCGCGCCGTCACGTAATGGGAGGCCGGCCAGATGGGCAGTGCCTCGTAGGTTTGTAAAACCTCACCCGTGACGTTGTCTATCTCCGAGATCTCCTCTATCTCATCGCCCCAGAATTCCACGCGCACCGGATTGTCGGCATACGGCGGGAACACGTCCAGATTGTCTCCACGCACGCGGAACGTGCCGCGCTTCAGCTCATAATCGTTACGATCGTATTGGATATCGATAAGGTCATGGATCATCTGGTCGCGATCTGTCTCTTTTTGCTTGTCAACGAACACGGCCATGCCCGCATAATCCATAGGGCTGCCGATACCGTAGATGCAGCTTACCGAAGCAACCACGATAACATCGCGCCTGGACAGCAGTGCGCTAGTGGCCGCATGACGCAGCTTCTCAACCTCTTCGTTGATGGAGGCATCCTTTTCGATGAACGTGTCCGACGAGGGCACGTACGCCTCTGGCTGATAGTAATCGTAGTAGCTGACGAAATACACCACCGCGTTATCGGGGAAGAATTCCTTCAGCTCGCCTGCAAGCTGGGCGGCAAGCGTCTTGTTCGGTGCCATGACAAGCGTAGGCCTCTGCACCGCCTCGATGGTTTTCGCCATGGTAAACGTTTTGCCCGAGCCAGTGACGCCCAGCAGCGTTTGATAACGCAGCCCGTCCTCAACACCCTGGGCCAGCTTTTCGATCGCCTGCGGTTGATCGCCTGAAGGCTCATATGGGCTGACCACCCGAAACGGCGTGTTCGCAAGGCGCACTTCGGGCAGCTTGCCCTCCATTGCCATACCCTCGATGTTCTTCAGATGGCTGCTCATATGCAATCACGTCCTCCGCAGGCGCTTCCCTTCGATCAGTGCTCGAAGTCTAGCACGCCTAATAGAAAAGAACAAGTGTACGTTTTTCGGTTTGCGAATACAGGTAACGCAAAAGCCCCTGCCGCACAGCGCACCCGATCGAAATCGGGTGCGCAGCGCCGCAGGGGCCCACGATGCTCACGCCTGTGCGCTTATCGCACAATCGCGCTAGTCAAGCGTTTTGCTGTATTCGCGCCACCACTGCTCGACATGTTCGCGCAGCTGCTCGGGCGTGCCGTCGTTGTTAAACACCACATCGGCTTGCTCGATACGATCTGCATCGCCGATTTGACGCGCGATGCGGCGGCGCACATCCTCCTCATCCCAACCGCTTGCGACGGCACGGGCGATGCGGTCATCAAGCGGAGCGAGCACGGCGATGACCACATCGGCGCCGTTTGCCATGGACACCTGGCGGTTCTTGAAGACGGAGTACTCGACCACCACGGCTTTGTTTCCCTGGCGCTCAAGCTCGTCGAGCTGGTCGGTGAACGCCTCCTCGATGCGCGGCATGGTGATGCGGTTGAGCTTGCGCGTCTCCGCCGGCGTGGCGAAGGCCTTCGCCGCCACCTTCGAGCGCACGATTTGGCCGTCAGCGCCCAGGATATCGGCGCCGAACGCCTCTACCAGGTCGGCTTTGACCGTATCCCACAGCAGCACATCATGACCGACCTTGTCGAGGTCGATGTACGGGACTCCCTGCTCGGCCAGAACCTTGCGGGCCGTCGACTTGCCGGCGCCCATGCCGCCGATGACGAACAGCTTCTTCATACCCATGCCTGCCTCCTTTGTCGGCATCGCCACGTTCCCTTCACGCATATCTTCATACTATGATACACGCACCGCACGGCCGAAGAGCACGGCACATGCCATCATTTGCCGACAGGTTACGGTAGGCGGCACTGGTATACTGGGGCGATGTGCTGCGGATCAAGGGAGCGCAGCAGATGAGAAGGGAAGCATCATGCCGGAAACGCCGGCTGGGAGCCACACACGCAATCGTTCGCGAAGCGGCTACGCGGCCCCCGCACACAACACGTACGCTCAACAACGTTCCGGCACGCACGGCCACGCCGCAAGCGGTTCATCCGCCTCATCGCGCTCTGCCCATCGCGCAAGCACTGCAACGGGCAGCCGTCACGACGGCGCATCGTCGCGCAGCGCAAGCGCACCTCGGAACCCGGAACAACCCCAGCGCAAGAAATCGCGCTATATCCCCGCCCTCGACGGCCTGCGCGCGCTCGCCGTGCTCGGCGTCATCGCCTATCACATGGGTATGGCCTGGATGCCCGGCGGCCTGCTCGGCGTCACCGTGTTCTTCGTGCTGTCAGGCTACCTCATCACCAGCCTGCTGCTTATCGAATGGGATTCCACGGGTACCATCAACTTGCCCCAATTCTGGCTGCGCCGCGTAAAACGCCTGTTCCCTGCCATCGCCTTCGTCATCATATGCACCGCCGTGCTCTGCACGCTGTTCGACCACAGCCTGCTCACGAAGCTGCGCGAGGACATGTGGGCTGCGCTTTGCTGGGTTACCAACTGGTGGTACATCCTGCGCGACGTGTCCTACTTCGACGCACTGGGCGCCCCAAGCCCCGTCACCCATTTCTGGTCGCTTGCCATCGAGGAGCAGTTCTACGTGGTTTGGCCCGTAGTCCTCATCCTTGCGCACAAGTTCGGCGTGAAGCGCACCCATATGCGCAACGCCACCTTCGTACTCGCACTGGCATCCGCGCTTGAGATGGCGCTTCTGTTCAATCCCGATGCCGACCCCTCGCGCGTGTACTACGGAACCGACACCCGCGCATTCAGCCTGCTCATCGGCGCATGGCTTGCGTTCGTATGGCCGTCGAACCAGCTTGGCGCGAATAACGAGATCCATCTGGACCGCAACGTGCGGCTGGCGCTCGACGCCGTGGGCGGCATCGCGCTCATAGGCTTGGTGGCCATGATGGCGGGCATCGAGGGAACATCGGCGTTCATGTATCGCGGTGGTATCTTGCTCGCCTCCGTAATCACCATGGTCATCATCGCCGTCATCGTGCACCCGTCAAGCCTGTTGGCGAAGGTCTTCGCCGCAAAGCCGCTCGTATGGATCGGCCTGCACTCCTACGGCATGTACCTGTGGCACTACCCCATCCTTCTGCTTATGAACCCGCGCAGCAACATCGACGGCACCCCGTGGTGGATGTACCTGGTGGAGCTTGCCGTCATCTTCGGCATCTCATGGTTCTCCTATAAGTTCGTGGAAGACCCCATCCGCCATGGCGCCATCGGGAAGTTCGTGGGCAACGTGCGCAGCGGGCAAATCCTGCTTGTCGACTGGCTTCGCACCCACGCCCTGCCCACGGCGGCTGCCTCCTTGCTCACCATCATCTGCATCGGCGGGCTGATCTTCGTGCCCGACACCTCCGCGCTTGAAGGCGGCGATCTGCTGAAGGACGAATCGGCGCATGTTGCAGGCTTGCCCGCAGACGCATCGGGCACCTCCGCTGCAGCCGAGAAACCCAAGCTCGACGTGCTTATGATCGGCGACTCGGTATCGGTGCGCGCCATCCCCAACTTCACCGAAACGTTCCCCTACGGCGCCATCGATGCCGCCGTGAACCGTCAGCTCACCGTCGGCGAGGAAGTGTACCGCTCCTATGCCGAGCAGGACATCGTGGGTGGCGTGGTGGTGTTCGCCCTGGGAACGAACGGACAGGCCACCGACGAGCAGCTGGACGACCTGCTTGGCGTGGTGGGCACAGACAAGCACGTGTTCTTCGTGAACACCCGCAGCCCGCAAAGCTGGATGGCGGAGACGAACGCTGCGCTCGATCGCGCTGCCGAGCGTTACAGCAACGTGCAGGTCATCGATTGGTACGACCTGAGCGCCTCTCACGGCACCTGGTTCGATGGCGACGGCACGCACTTGTCCTCGGAAGGCGCGCAGGCTTATATCGACATGGTTCACGACGCTATCGGAAGCCTTCTGCCCGAGCATAAGGAAGGCGACCAGGTGGCACATGCCGAAACGCCTATGGAGGCCGCAACCTCGAAGGCCATCGCAGCCCAGCAGGCAGCCGTCGCCTCCATTGCCGCCAACATAGCCAGCAGCCTTGGGGAGCACCCGCAGGAGTAGACGCATCCTGACAAACAAGCGTGCGAACCGAACGATTTCGGGCCGCAATCGTATGCGAATCAACGCATCACGATTGCGGTCCGATTTGCGTTGAGCGGAGAGCGCTGATGATAGGGCCCCTAACGCACGCCTCCTGCTTGATTCATGCTCATCGCAACCGTTTTTCCGACCCTTAAGGTTTTCGATATCCGTAAACGATGAAGTCGCGTTAAAGACAAATATGCTGTAGCTTTGCCGGCATTTCTCGCGCCTAGGAGAAGGATGCCTATTGCCGCGCAAAGATAAGGCATCAAAGCTACAGCATCAACGAATATCTTGCGCCCTGCAGTTCCAGCCTTGGGAATCCTTCGATGACCCCCGGACGCAACAAGGCCCCCGGCGTATGCCGGGGGCCTTGCGGATGCTAAGCGGTTGCTTGAAGCTTGAGGCTTAGGTCAGCTTATTCAGCCTGCTCCTCAGCGGGCTTGTCAGCCTTCTTCTCGCGCTTCTTGGCCGGCTTCTCCTCAACCTGAATGGACTCGTCCACAGGGATCTCGAAGCCCATCTCAGCAGCAGCAGCCTTCATGGACAGGCTGATGCGACGACGGTCGGGGTTGATCTCCATGACCTTGACCTTGACCATGTCGCCGGGCTTGACGACCTGAGCAGGCGTGTCGATGTGGCGCATGGCCATCTCGGAGATGTGCACCAGGCCCTCGATGGACTGGCCCAGCTCGACGAAGGCGCCGAACGGAACGGTCTTGGTGACCTTGCCGTCGACGATGGAGCCGACCGGGTAGCTCTCGACCAGCTTGATCCACGGATCCTCGGTGGTCTGCTTCAGGCCCAGGGAGATGCGCTCGCGCTGCAGATCGACGTCCAGAACCTCAACCTCGACCTCGTCGCCGACCTTGACGACCTCGGACGGATGGTTGACGTGGTTCCAGGACAGCTCGGAGATGTGGACCAGACCGTCGATGCCGCCCAGGTCAACGAAGGCGCCGAAGTCGACGATGCTGGAAACCGTGCCCTTGAGGCGCATGCCCTTGGACAGCTTGGAGAGGATCTCGGCGCGCTCGTTCTTGCGGCCTTCCTCAAGCAGCACGCGACGGGACAGGACAACGTTGTTGCGGTTGCGGTCCATCTCGATGACGCGGGCCTCGATCTCGGTGTGCAGGTACATGTCCAGGTCCTTGACGCGACGCAGGTCGACCAAAGACGCAGGCAGGAAGCCGCGCAGGCCGATGTCCAGGATCAGGCCGCCCTTGACAACCTCGATAACCTCGCCGGTGACGGTCTCGCCAGCCTTGAACTTCTCCTCAACGCTGATCCAGGCGCGCTCGTACTCGGCACGCTTCTTGGACAGGATCAGACGGCCGTCCTTGTCCTCCTTCTGCAGGACCAGAGCCTCGATCTCGTCGCCGAGATTGACGATCTCGGACGGATCGGCGTCCTTGCGGATGGACAGCTCGCGGACGGGCACAACGCCCTCGGACTTGAATCCGATGTCCACCAGCACCTCGTCATGCTCGATCTTGACAACCGTGCCGTTGACCAGGTCGCCCTCGTCGAACTCGGTCAGCGTGCCGTCGATCATCTGGTTCATCTGATCGTCGGAGATGTCCTCGAAGTCGATGACGGACGTGTTCTTGATGTCGGTCAAAACGGACCCCTTCCATACTTTGCCGGGGACCCTTCGTCATGAATGATTGCTACATAAACCATGTTCGCTTGCAGGAGATGCTCCCTTTTAGCAGTGCAACAAACATGTCTCGGGGGCCTACATTACCAATGCTTACAGGACCTTCCCATAAGCCAATCGAGTATACCACGCGCAATGCGCCATCCAAACCGTGATTTTCAACAGCTTTCCGCCCTGCACGATTTCTACGCGGAACGGGAAGCCGCTCGATTTGACCCGCACCCGTAACCTTGCGCCCTAGCCGAATCAGCGCAACGATCGCCCGTTTGCGGCCCATACCTTCTAGCACGCAGGTCGGGTACGCATCAACGCGCGCCGCTATTCCCCGTTCTTGTCGCGGCAATCGGGGCACACGCCCGAAAACGCCAGGTCAAAACCCGTTACCTTGAAGCCATAGTCGTTCACGATGCGCGCAAGGGGATCAACCCCCTCCGTTTCGATATCGAAAACGCCGCCGCAACGGCTGCACTTCGCATGAAAATGGTTGTCGCAGCGGAAATCGTAGCGGTCCGCCGCATTTGGCACGGGGATGCGCAAGACCTCCCCGCGCTCGGAAAGCACGCTCAAATTGCGGTACACGGTGGCGCGGGACACGTTGGGGTGATCGCGATGAACCACGTCGTATATGTCCGCCGACGTCGGGTGATTGTGCAGCGAGCGCACCGCATCAAGCACCACCGCACGCTGTTTGGTGTTGCGCGAGCCGCGCGGGCTCTGAACCTGTTCGTTCGCAGTCATCGCGTTGCTCCTATCTCTTTACAGGCTTTTTCTTAATAGGATTTTATCTTGGTAGCATATCAGGTGCAATCCGCTCACAACCATTCCATCGGCCTTAGCCAAGGGGACGCACATGCGCATATAGGAAGACCTCTCATTCCCGTTTCCGGGAAATGGGAGGTCTTCAAACTCCTTATGGGCACATCGCAGTCGCAACTAGCTGGCGAAAGGCTAAATCGCCTCGTCTCCGCGTTCGCCGGTGCGGATGCGCACCACCTCGTCGACCGGGAAGACGAAGATCTTGCCGTCCCCCACGTTGCCGGTTCGAGCGGTAGCGCTTATCACGTCGATAAGCGCGTCCACCTCGGCATCGTCGCAGATGATCTCGAACTTCACCTTCGGCACCATGTTCAACAGCACCTCGGTGCCGCGGTAGTACTCCTTCCAGCCATGCTGGGACCCGCAGCCTTGCACCTGCGAGATAGTCATGCCCGAAACCTTTGCCGCGAACAGGGCGTCTTTGAGCGGCTCAAGCTTTTCAGGACGAACGATAGCGGTGATCTTCTTCATGGTTCAACTCCTTCCAATGCTAGCCGCAGCTTAGTCCAAGCCGATGTATGCAGGGTAAGCGGATTCGCCGTGGGCCGCAATGTCGAGGCCCTGAGCTTCCTTCTCCTCGCTGACGCGCAGGCTGCCCTTGAAGCAGGCCTTCACGATGAACGCGAGCACCACATCGAGAATGCCGACGAACACGATGGTGATGGCGATGCCGGCGATCTGGCTGCACAGCAGGTTTACGTCGCCGGTGTACAGAAGGCCGCCGAAGTCGGTCCAGGACAGCTCGGGCACGCAAAAGATGCCGGTGCAGATGCCGCCCACGATGCCGCCGACCGCGTGGCAACCGAAAGCGTCGAGCGCGTCGTCGTAACCGATCTTGGCCTTGCAGAACGAGATGGCGAAGTAGCAGATGGGAGAGACGATCAGGCCCATGATGATCGCAGCCCAGGGCTCGACGAAGCCCGCAGCCGGGGTGATGACGACCAGGCCGGCGACAAGGCCGGTGGCGGCGCCGACGAGCGTGGGCTTGCCCACCTTCACGCGCTCGACGATCATCCAGGAGACGAGCGCCGCGCCGGAGGCGACCACGGTGTTGATCAGAGCCAGGCCCGCAACGCCGTCGGCCACGAACTCGGAACCGGCGTTGAAGCCGAACCAGCCGAACCACAGAAGCGCTGCGCCCAAGGCCACGAACGGCACGTTATGCGGACGGTAGCTCATCATGCCGAAACCCTTGCGCTTGCCGAGCATGAGGCACAGGATAAGGCCGGTCAAACCAGAGGAGATGTGCACAACGTCGCCGCCGGCGAAGTCGAGCGCGCCGATGGTGTCGCCGATCAGGCTGCCGTCACCGCCCCAAACCATGTGTGCGAGCGGCGGATACACCACGATAGTCCACACTGTCACGAATGCGCACACCGCACCGAACTTCATGCGGCCGGCAAGAGAGCCCGTGATAATGGCGGTGGTGATCATGCAGAACGCCATCTGGAAGATGAAGTTGATGATGGCGGGATACGTCGCATCCTCGGGAACCGCCTCGGCCTCGGCGAGCATGTCGGTCACACCGCCCAGGAAGCCGAGCTGATCGAAGCCTCCGAAGAACGGGCTGGAGCCGTCCCCGCCGTACGCCAACGACCAACCGCAGATCGTCCACGTGATCGCCACGATGCCGATGGCCGAGAGCACCATGATCATCGTGTTCACAACGTTCTTTCGACGCGACAGGCCTCCGTAGAAAAACGCCAATCCCGGTGTCATGAGCAAGACGAGCATGGCGCATACCAGCATGAATGCCGTTGAACCCGTGTCATACATCACGCTACCTCCTTCGCTTTCCGATACCCATTCCCTCTGAGCACCTTTTTCTTACGCATTCGATACTGCCACTGATTGACCTGGCCTTTTGCGCAATACGCCATTGTTAACGCTCTGGGAAACGCTTTGTAACGAGCATGAGACGCTGGTGTTACAATGTGGAAACAGGCGAACTGTGTTGAAAGGAACGGGCTTATGGGCGTGCGATTCGTTGCCGTTGAAACGGATGAAGATCAGGAAAAGCTGGCGAAGCTTGCCGACGAGATTTGGCACGAATACTGGCCCGCGATCATCGGCGATGCGCAAACCGATTACATGGTCGAAAAGTTCCAAGGCCTAGAAGCCATTAAGCGGGACATGGCCGAGCATGCCTATGAATACTGGTTCGTGGTCGACGAGGCCGGTAAAACCGTGGGCTACACCGGCGGCCGCGAGGAACCCGAGACCAGCCGCTACTTTATCTCGAAGATTTACCTGCTGGCCGAAGAACGCGGCAAGCACTATGCCTCGCAGATCATCGCCTTCTACACCGATATATGCCGCTCTCGCGATCTTCATAGCATGTATCTGACCGTGAACAAGCAGAACGACCTGGGCATTCGAGCCTATTACGGCAAAGGATTCGTGACTATCGAATCCGTTAAAAACGACATCGGCAACGGGTTTGCCATGGATGATTACGTAATGGAAAAGGAAGCGTAAGCGCTTTCGGCTATCTGCCGTGAAGCTTTAAACGTCTTTGCGGCGCAAGAAAGGCCCCGCGCCCTCGGCTCCGTTCGCCGCATTGCAACGGCAACGCAAGCGCATACGCCTTGCGCACACGGATTCCGAATGGTGCGGGGCCTTTTGCTGTTCGCGCAGGTATCAGACCCGCGGGTTACAATGCACGGTAGCGCTCTTCCACGCTGGCGGCGATGCCTTCGGCATCAAGCCCCTGCTCATGAAGCAGCTGCCCTACCCCGCCCTGCGTGACGAACGCATCATGGATGCCCAGATTCAGCGCCGGGGTATGCAAAGCCATACGGGCCATCTCGCCGAGCACGCCTTCTCCGGCACCGCCGGCGATGACGCCCTCCTCCACCGTGACGACCAGCTTCGTTTCGGCGGCAGCTTGAATAGCCTGCACATCCAGCGGCTTGACCCAGCGCATATCAACGACACGGGTGGCGATCCCCCGCTCGGCAAGCATATCGGCGGCTGCCAAAGCTTGGCCAACCATACGGCCGAACGCCAAAATGGCAACGTCTTCGCCTTCGCGCACCACGCACGCCTTCCCCTCCGACAGCACTTCGACAGCCTCGGGCAACGGGACGCCCTCGCCCTCGCCGCGCGGATAACGGATGGCGAACGGGCCGCCCATCGCAAGCGCTGTATGCAACGCATGCACGAGCTCGGCCTCGTTCGAAGGCGCCAGCACGCGCATGTTGGGCACCATGCGGGCATACACCAGGTCGAACACGCCATGGTGCGTGGGGCCATCGGCACCGACGATGCCGGCACGGTCGATGGCGAACACCACGTCGAGCTTCGGCAGCGCCACGTTGATGATCATTTGATCGATGGCACGTTGCATGAACGTGGAGTACAACGCCACCACAGGCTTTTTGCCGTTCGCCGCCAGTCCGCCGGCGAAACCGACGGCATGTTCCTCGCAAATACCCGTATCAACGAAGCGCTGCGGGAACTTCTCGGCAAACTCATCAAGACCGGTGCCGCCCTTCATGGCAGCGGTGATGGCGACGATATCTTGGTTCTTCTGCGCCTCGGCGACCAACGCCTTGCCGAACACGTTGGTGTACTTCGGCGCGGACGGCTTGCCTGATTTGATGACCTCGCCGGTTGCGATGTTGTAAGGCGCAATGCCATGGAACTTCTCGGGGTTGCGCACGGCAGGCATATACCCTTGCCCTTTTCGCGTGACCACGTGCATGAGAACCGGGCCGTCGGCGTTGAGCACGGCACGCAGCGTTTCACGCAGCTGCGCGATGTTGTGCCCATCGATCGGCGCCGTGCACACGATGCCCAGCTGCTCGAAGATCATGGAGTGGGGAATGACGAACTGCTTCATCGATTCCTTCATGCTGCGGCCGAAGTTGGTGATGGCCTTGCCCACCGGTCCGCTGCTCTCCAGATGTTCCTGCACGTTATCGCGCGCCTGGCGGTATTGCGACGATGCGCGCATGTAACCCAAGTGCTTCATGAGCGCGCCAACGTTGTGCGAGATAGACATCTCGTTGTCATTCAAGATGATGACCATGGGCGTTTGAGCTTGACCGATATTGTTCAGCGCCTCGAAGGCCATGCCTCCGGAAAGCGCGGCATCGCCGATAAGGGCGACGACCTTCTGGTCGGCACCCGCTAAATCGCGCGCCTCCGCCAAGCCAAGCGCTACAGAAAGCGAATCGGATGCGTGCCCGGAATAATGCACGTCGTAGGGGCTTTCGCTGGGTTTAGGGAAACCCGAAAGGCCACCGTAGGTGCGCAACGAGCCGAACTCCTTCAAGCGTCCGGTGACCAGCTTGTGCGCATACGCCTGATGCCCTACGTCGAACACGATCTTATCCTTAGGGCAATCAAGCAAGCTGTGCAGCGCCAAGATAATCTCCACCGCACCCAAAGAAGAGGCTACATGACCGCCGGTTTTCGAAGTGGTGGTAACGATCTCCTGGCGAATCTCGCCCGCAAGTATAGATAGCTCCTCATTGCTGAGGAGCTTCAGGTCGGCAGGGGATGTGATTATGTCCAGAATGCGCTTATCGCTCATGCTGCGCCTTTCCTTTTG
>ERZ1026880.1073-NODE-1073-length-12288-cov-7.501349_pt1 | contig 12288 bp, 10 predicted proteins | sample MGYA00380170_ERZ1026880 | MGnify/ENA primary metagenome ERZ1026880 (study PRJEB33269, sample SAMEA4719806) | human gut metagenome | biome: human-associated habitat; feature: organic feature; material: feces | place: Cameroon | collected 2013-10 ...
AATGGCGAAAGCCAGCGCAGCATTGCCAAATCAATGGGTATTTCCCGCAATACCGTTAAAAAGTACTGCGAAGGCGAGAAAGTCCCCTGGGAGCGTAAAACTCCCGAACGTGAAGCATCAGTACTTACCGAAGACGTTCTTGCCTTCATTACTTCATGTCTCGAAGAAGATGAGGCTGAAGGGTTGAAAAAACAACGACATACAGCAAGAAGAATTTATGACCGCCTCGTTGAAGAAAAAGGGTTCGAAGGCGGCGAATCTACAATCAGACGTGCTGTCCATGAGATCCGTGGCAAGATGCCACAGGCATTTGTTCCACTTCAGTTCGATCCTGCTGATGCAATCCAGGTCGATTGGGGTGAAGCCACAGTCTATCTCAATGGTGAAAAAACTGTAGTAAATCTGTTTTGCGCCAGACTGTGTTACAGCTGTCGCCCTGTAGTTCTTGCATACAGACGTCAAAACGAAGAAAGTTTTCTGGATGCATTCGTTAATATCTTCGACATCCTAGGCGGCACCACTGCAAGAGTCATCTTTGACAATGGTAAAGTTGCAGTCAAAGAAGGCTTTGGTGCACATGCCAGAATGCAGGAAGGATATTCTGTATTGAGTGCTCACTATGGTTTTGATGCCGTATTCTGCAATCCTGCTGAAGGTCATGAAAAAGGTCTTGTTGAAGGCCTCGTTGGCTGGGCTCGCCGCAACATATGCGTGCCGGTACCAAAAGTAACGAACATGCAGGAACTGAATTATGAACTCCTGGAAAGATGCTTAAAATATGAAAATCATAAAATCCGCAGAAAGAAAGCAACTGTAGGAGAAATGTTTCAAGAAGAAAAACATCTTCTTCGCAGACTTCCTCCATATGTTTTTGAAACCGCAAGATGTATGAATGTACGTGTAAACGCATTTTCTACAGTTCGCTTCAAAACAAATACATATTCTGTTCCGGTAAAATATGTTGGATATGAAGTCAGCATCAAAGGTTATCCGGAAACAGTGGAAATATATTACAAGGGAGAACTGATTTCGACCCATACAAGACTTGTTGGTAAAAATCTGTTTTCCTATCATTAGATCATTACATGCCTCTGCTCAGGCAGCGGCCGAGAGCAATCTTCGATGCTGCTCCAGTTAAACAGAACATCCCCCCCCCGAAAGTTCTGGAAAAACTGAAAGCACAGAAAAAGCATGATAATGTCATAAATCATTTAGAACATTTTGCTGCTAAAACAGTAGAATCAAAAGCTGTGATATCTGATCCTGTTATCGTCTGGCCTGTTGACCTCCACCAGTATGATGCACTCAGCATCGGAAAGGAGGTGAACTGATATGAACATCGCTTTAGATGAGCAGATAAAACTGCTGTCCAAACAGCTTAAGACACCTACATTTGCGGGCTATCATAATATCCAGAATCGCGCTGATCCTAACAGTACATTCGGAGAATTACTGCTTGAACTTATGCGTACTGAATACGAACAGCGTCAGGAAAACAACAATCGCCGCAGATTAAAGCAGGCGAGCTTTCCATTCACTAAGACCATTGATGAACTGGACCTCAGCCGCTATGATGGTCAGATATCTGATTTGTTCATCAATGAACTTGCCAGCTGCAGGTTCATTGATGAGAAGAAAAATCTCGTCATGATAGGTAATCCCGGCAGAGGGAAAACTCACATGGCGATTGGCATAGGTCTCAAGGCCTGTGCCGGCGGTAAGAGCGTTCTATTCAAGAACGCCGCCTCATTATCGATCGAATTATCAGAAGCTAAGGACAACTATGCTCTCGGCAAACTGGAGAAAAGGATCCAGAAAGTCGATCTGCTGATAATCGATGAAATGGGATATGTAAGTTTTGACCGTTTTCAGTCAGAACTGTTATTTAAAGTTATTGCTGACAGAAGTGAGCGCGGAAGCACTATTGTTACTACCAATCTGGCGTTTTCGGAATGGACAAACCTTTTCGAAAACACCGCTATGGTGGCAGCTCTGGTAGATCGTCTTACATTCAGATCCTATGTCCTTGATATGAATGGGGACTCCTACCGTCTGGATCATTCGAAGAACGGTGCTTAGGTGGCTCACTTCCAAATGAGCACAAGTGGCTCAAAATCAAACGAGCACGTGGCTCACTTTCTAGTTGACATTCATAATCATACGGCTGTCTCCTGTTTGTATATTGATGGAGACATTCTTTCATATTTCAGACCCGCTGGCTATGTGCTGTGGTTTAACGCTTACGTAAATCTTGTCCCGGCACCTCGAGCTAAGTTGACCCGAAAAAACGGAGGAGAGTCGATTGACTCTCCTCCAAATAAAGATATTACTGTTGATTCTCTGGCATTTCGACTTCGATTTCACCGCTTTCAACAACCGATTCAATTTCAGTACGTATCGGTTCATAGATTGGTATGTCCTGATTGATAGCCTCGAAACTAACGGCTAACGAATACTTTGCTTTAAACAGACCTCCCCAACCTTTATGGCCACGAACCGCAATGCAAAAGGCATCACTCAATTGATTGGATTTGATTATACACCAATCCTTTTGAAGGGTACCATTTTTTCGTGAATATCCCTCCGCTGCACCTCGATTGGTTGCCTCTCCGAGCACCCAGTTAAAATCGCCATCATCGTCAATAATAGAACCTGTTTCAAAGATACGACGAGCAAATGTTTCCGTATTCTCTCCCATCCGACTGCAGCACCAGTCTAACCATGTTGACAAATACCCTTTTACATAGCGCCGAGTCCGGCGAGGATTCGCTGCATAAGACAGGGTAACTTCGACCAAAATATCATAATCCTCACCAACATTAGATAATTCTTCCGGGATAGGAACTTGAAAAATATGAGCTTCATTATCTCCAAGTTCCATAGGCGACGGTGTTACCAATGTTATTCGATACTCGTCATTGTGAGTAGCACGTTCGACATCTGGAACACCATATCCTATATGGCGTAGTGTAGAAACGCACTCTTCTTTACTGACATCATTAATATTCTTGGGCCACCGGGCAGATTGGGCTATTAATGCTCTATATAGCAGCGCAGGTGATTCTGGCAAAACCTTTTCAATCTGTGATGCAATGTAGGTGACTTTTGGCGCTGAAAAAGACGTACCCACATCATCACGTGCAAAAGCAGGCCCTTCCGGAGATTTACGAATCAGTTCCGGACATACTTCGGGAGGTGTTGTAAGTTGAGGCGGAACACTCCCTTTATTATATACGTGTGTTCCCCCATATTCGACAACTTCTGGCTTTAAGACATCCCATATCCCCGGCCCTGAGCGCGAGAATGAAGAAACCTCCATTTGCTTTCCCAAGGCAATAAAATCATCAGTCTCTAACTCAGTCGCTGACACCGATCCCACGGTTATTGCTTGTAGACTCTGCGCTGGGTTTGAAATTCTACACAACTCTCTATCAAGATATTCTGGATATGGATATCCAGCCTGCCAATAGGCTGATACTATATCTGTGGTAATATTCCCAGCCGCCTGTATAAACAAGACGTCATTGTTGTAAGACTGACTATCGATTTCAGCCGCCCAAGAAGTCATGTGCTTCATTTCACAAGATCTGCGGCTCCCAATAGAATGATTAAATATTCTAGTCGGTGGTGAACTCTCAACATTATATTTTTGAACTGCAATAGCTATTGTCTTGGGCGGATACACATCTTCTGGCAGGCAATTGTTTTCATCCAGAATTCGCATATTACGAATCCAACAAGGAAGGTGATAAATTCCATCTGAAGGAATTGTTCTTGGATATAAGACTGCACCAGTTACTCGTGTTCCGTGTCCACCACCAGCAACTTCGTCACTTGTGTTCAAATTATTAGGAAGCAAACTTACGGATTCATCGCTAATAATTGCCGGCGCTAAATACTTATGTTTCTCTTGAATTCCACTGTCCATTACACATACAATGGAAGCAGATTGGATAGGAGCCTCAATTTGTACGTTTTCGGTAAGACTATCGTTATTTTCGGGGGCTTCTCCCATAACTATTGTTTCAGCTTCGGACGCTTCAAATATATATGCAAAATTCAACACTAAGTCAAGCAAACATTTACCAGATATTTTTAAACGTGCCGAGAAACTATCAGGTAAATCAGTCATTTCCGATATACCATCGGCGAGTTGCATAATTTCACCATCATAATCAGAAACAAAACTTTCTATTGTTTCCTCTCGTTTCATCTTGATTTCGTCCCAAGTCATATAGGCGGCACTAAACTTTTCCATCCACCGTTGCTCACGAACAGAATAGTGTTCATCGGTTTCATCATCTTCACGCTTGGGTCGTTTTGGCAACTCGATGTTTCCACAGCAGCTTACACCAATATCGATTATATATACTTCATCTGGTGAAATAGTTGCCCATTTTTCGTAGAGGTCTTTCGACAAAACCCGTTTAAGTCTATCACCATCTTCACAGAGCGCATAGACTTTTGCTGGCGAATTGCACCTTACGGTTACATTTGCAATAAAAGCATCTGCTTTCTCATTTAAAACTGAAAGGTCAACATCTTCTGTAGCAACTATAATAAATCCTTCCTCAATTTCGCAGACGATTTCAAATCCTAGTCCTCGCAGGAAATCAATATCAGCAGAAGGATCTATTTCTAGCAGTATGGGAATGCCAGTTTCCATTTCAGGTAAGGCGTTTTCTGAGCGTTCTGCACGACGCTCTTTCCAAAAACGGGACAATTCAGCAGAGCGACGTTTCACATAGCCACCATGAGCAATTCGATTAGCAGTATTCCTCTTTGTCTGGGCAGATCCTGCGCGGCCAGGACGCAATTTCGGTTTCCCTTGAAATAATAGTGGAAGAGGTAAATGCGTAAAGTCATTATTCTCTGCCATTGTCATACCTCCTTACAAATTAAAATTTAGAACTTTCTTCCAATGCTTTTACGAAATGTTCGTTACATACTTTTTTGCACCCTGCAAGAACACCAATCTTTGCAGCCCGTTGCGCAATTAGGACAATATTGGCGGCAGAGTATCCATCTAATCGATTTGATATTTGATCCATATCAACATCCGGAGAAACTGGTATTGCAGATAACGTCATCTCCAATAAGCGTTTACGTTCTAATTTCCCCGGCATCGGCATTTCAATAACATCATCGAATCTACGGAAAAGAGCCTCATCAAGCGACACTTTCAAATTTGTAGTGGCTAAAACCAATCCCGGAGCATCGTATTCGTCTAACAAAGTGAGTAGCATATTGACGATTCTAGGGACTTCTCCAACATCCTGTGTCGTAATACGTGATTTAGCGATAAAATCACACTCATCAAGAAGCAAAACGACAGGTTCACTTTTGCAGTAATCAAATACCATTCGAAGATTTGATGCTGACTCTCCGAAGTAAGAAGAAAGCAAAGAATCGAAGCGAACTTTCAATAGCGGTAACCCGAGATTCCATGCAATTCGTTCGGCGCTTAAAGTTTTACCACACCCCGGAGGACCATAGAGAAGTATTTTCCTTTTAGGTACAAGGTTGAATTTTTTTAACCTTTCGCGCGCCACATACTCCTGCTCAATCGAAAGAAGGCGTTCTTCAACTTCGTTAGGTAAAATCATATGATGCTTTAATTGTTCTCTCGGAATATACGATACCAATTGTGAATTTGTACGCTTGCTCTTGGGTAAAGTAGATAATCCACTTTCGCTTTTTTTGCTCTCAAACAGAGTGTATTTTGGCTTTTCTGTAATTGAAATCTTTTCTAATGAGTCTGCAAGAATGTTATGACCGAGTTTGCGTTCCTCTTGAATGATCGTAATAGCTATTTTCTTTAATGATGATATATCTTCGGAAAAAATGGCTCGAAATAGCCTCTTATATAATTCCGCTTTCATATAGCTAATCCTCCCTCTCGAATAGTTGTCATTCTGATAGCGTATAAAATTATAAATTGCCGCTGACTTTATACTTTTGCTGTCCAGAGGAAGTTTTTTCGATTGGTTCCAAATGGTTTCCAGATGTGTGAACATAGTTTAAGAACAAAGTCCCCAATAACAATCTGTCACTTCTGGATATTCGGTTCCACTCATAGCCTTTAAATAAATCTCGTACAAGAAAAATCTCATTAGTATGCAGATGTTTTGTTTCTTCTATAGCCCGAGCTAAAAGATCGTTTGCAGTTGCCAATTCATGTCCTCCTCGTTGTAAACAATCTGATGAACAACGTTGTTTATATCATAGCACGCGGACATATAAAAAGCAATAGCATACATGCGTAACCTTCAAGATAATATGTAGGATTACAATACATGTGTTACAACTAAATAAAGAAAAAGCGGAAACTTCAATTCTGTGTTAAAGTTAAGTTACCACACAAAACCATACACTGGAGGTTTCCGCATGACAAGTATAACACAAGATATGAAGTACCGTCTATCCCTGATCCGTTACGCTGAAAAATATGGCGTGACGAAAGCTGCGATCAAATACAAAACCAACCGTCAGTATATTTATCGCTGGAAACGTCGGTTCGACGGCTCTATAGAGTCCCTTCGTGATCGTTCCAGACGTCCTCATTCTCATCCTAATCAGCACACTTCCCAGGAGATCCAACTCATCCGGAATATGCGCAGAAGAAATCCACATACCGGCCTAGTGACCTTTTGGGTAAAACTCAGACAGCGTGGCTATACCAGATCCATTACAGGATTATACCGCTTTCTAAAAAAGCAGGGTATGACTGCCCAAAAGCTTCCTAACCCCAAATATGTGGCCAAGCCCTATGAGCAGATGCTCTATCCAGGACAGCGCATCCAGATTGACGTTAAATTTGTTCCCTCAGTCTGTCTGGTCGGTGATGCCGAAGGTAAAAAATTCTATCAGTACACTGCGATCGACGAGTATTCCCGCTGGCGTTATGTGGAGGCCTTTGAAGAACACAGCACCTATTCCTCTTCTGTTTTTGTCGAACATCTTATCCGACATTTTCCAATGCCTATAGAATGTGTTCAAACAGACAATGGCGCAGAATTCACCAAACGCTTTACTCAGCCGGGAAAAGAAACTCTAACGATGTTTCAACGCACACTCAAAAACAACGACATCTGCCATAAGCTGATCAAACCTTTTACACCAAGGCATAATGGGAAAGTAGAACGCAGTCATCGCAAAGATAACGAACGATTTTACGCCACTCATAAGTTTTATTCCTTTGAAGATTTTTCAAAGCAGCTGCAGCAATACAACTACAGGGATTACAATCGTTTTCCTATGCGCCCGCTGGGATGGAAATCTCCTCAAACTGTTTTAGATGATTTCGTGCTTGATGGTGTAACATATGTTTGACAAACCTACATATATTCTTGTGCGGCATAGTCCCCTGTGTAGTATATTGATGAAGACATTTTTTCATATTTCAGACCGCCAGGATATGTGCTGTAGTTTGACGCTTACTCTTGTTTATATACAAATCAATTCCATCAAAATAAAATGGCGGAGCGCTTATCGTAACACTCCGCATCAAAAGGTTCGCAACTACAAAGAAATTGCGAACCTTTGACAGTAGATTGATGACTTATCTAAAGTTACACTATCGTTTGCAAAGGAGTGTTTTATTGACGTATTTGATCATCAATAAAAACATTTCCATTTTCATCAAAATCAACAGAATGCTTACCTTTTTTATCTAAGGCGTTTACTGTAAAGAAACATACAATGCTGACAATCATACCAACAATAATCGGATATGTTGAAGTTATTCCGAAAACAAAGAACAATATAGTTACTGTGAGGAAGCTTGCTACCAATGAAACCAGGCCTGCTTTTGCACTAACTTTTTTGAGTAGGAATGCCAGTACAAGCGGTACGAATACACATCCCGATAGATAAGCATAGGCGACGTCGAGTGCAACCAGAACGCTCTGGATAAATATTGCACAAGTAACTGCACAAATGCTTACAATTACGATGAGAATTCTGGTGGTTTTTATGGCTGCTTTTCCATCGAGTTCCGGTTTTTTAGTTGCGATCATATCATTAAAGATAACTGTCGCCGAACCTATTATACCCCCGTTAGCTGTCGACATTATGGAGGCAAGGGCAGCAGCTAATACCAACCCTTTGACCCCTCCCGGACAGAAAGTTGTGGCAGCAGTGGCAAATGCTAGATTTGTGTTTTCCAGATTAGGAACTGCGACCGCAATACACATTCCGATTATAACGGTAGCGATCGCATAAATGAATATATAGCCGGATGCGAGTAGTGTTCCTTTTTTTGCCACCTGAGGACTCTTTGCTGTAAACGCTTTTTGCCATATATCCTGTCCGACAAGAAATCCGGGAACGAGAAGAAATATATATGCAACAATTCTCGAATTTCCAATAGCAGTGAGATCAAAAGATTTCGCTGGGAGCGATGCCTCAAGTCCGCTAAATCCTCCTACGTGTATAAGGCCGAGTATCGGAAGAATCAGGATAACACCTATAGTCATTACTATAAACTGTATAATATCGGTGAAGGCTACTGCCCACATTCCACCTATAGTAATGTAGGCTACAATTATGCATCCTCCGATGATCATAGATGCTGTTGTGGAAAGACCTGTCATAATGCTGAGAACCGTACCGATACTTACTACATTGAGAACAGCTATCATAAAGAGATATATGAGCATTATCAGTGCGCTCACAGCTCTGGCATATGGACCGTAAAATATACCGACTCCTTCATTTGTACTTAGAATACGCATGTTGGACATCTTAGTCCGAAGTAGCCAGGCTAGAAGAAAGATACTGATAGCATACATTCCTCCGACCCATATCCCGCCGATACCACTTTCGTAAGCAAGCGTTGTTCCACCTATAGTACATCCACCGCCTATTACTACAGCTGCCATAGCAGCTGTGAACATAGGCAAAGGTAGGCTTCTGCCAGCTACAAGAAAATCCTCCTTTGATTTCGCTTTTCTGAATGCAAAGATTCCAACTCCTATTACTATAGCAAAATATGCTATACAGACAATAATATCAATTGCAGATATCATACATAACCCCCCTTTTGAGAAAAAAATCCTTTACTTTCTCTTTCTTGCGACAATACCGATAAAATCATGAACTATATTTGCTGCCAGAAATGCTGTAATCTGCGTTGGATCATACATAGGTGCCACTTCTACCATATCAAAAGCAATAGCATTCAGATCTTTGACCCCATTGATCAACTCAATAGTTTCGGCACTTGTGAAGCCGCCAATTTCAATCGTACCTGTTCCAGGTGCATATGCAGGATCAACAAAGTCAATATCGAAGGTAAGGAATGCTTTCTTTCCGTCTACACGCTTCATAATTCGTCTCGCTGTTTCCTCCATACCGATTGTATGCATCTCCTTAGCTGTAATAACCTCCAGGCCTAAGTCTTCTGAATCTTTGAACCCATCTGCCTCATAAAGATTTCCTCTCATTCCTACCTGAATAGAATGTGCTGGATCTATGAGACCTTCTTTGATGGCATGATAAAATGGTGTGCCGTGACAATAATCCTTGCCAAAATACGAAGAGACTGTATCAGTATGGGAATCAAAATGCACGAAAGCTAGCGGCCCATGTTTTTTTGCAGCTGCTCTGAGTTCACCAAGTGTTATTGAATGATCTCCGCCTAAGCAGATAGGAACTGCTCCTGCATTTAAGATTTTCGAACATTCATTTTCAATTATCTCATATGTATCTTCTATGTATCCTGGAATAATATTCATATCGCCACAATCAACAACATTAATATGCTCAAAACTGTTTAGGCCCATATTGATATTGTAAGGGCGCACAGTTGTAGACATATCTCTGATAGCTGCCGGCCCGAAACGTGCTCCTGTTCTGTAAGTAGTAGCTGTATCAAATGGAACTCCTATGATAGCCACGTCTACATCTTCTAGATCTGTCACATACGGCAGTCTCATGAATGTTTTGATTCCGCAGAATCTTGGTGATACTAATGCATCTGTAGGTTTGTAATCTTTAATGTTTTTACTCATTTTTCCACTCCTTTGGTTTGATTTAGTGACTAGAATAACATTTATCATTGATATATTGCAATTAGTATGCCAAACTTAAAACATTTGAAATTTCAACGACCGTGATCTTCTATAAGACTTGATAAATGCAATATTGCTTTTTTATTCGCGCTAAAAAACAATAACGTGCTTTAGATATGTGATTTTCTATATTTTAAAGAGAAAAGTGCAACAAAGCACTAATATGCATTATTGCACTTTTAAGTATGACGGGTATATCGTTAGTCTATGGTGAAAGTCTATACAGAGTGTAGTTGTCGATGAACCCTTTGGAGGCTCCCAAGGTTTGTATTATGAGGTATAGAAAGAGGAAGAAATAGAAAAATCATAGTCTGTCGAATAGGAATCTTTAGCTCTTGCAGGGAAGTTAGTGCGATTAGCGAAGCAATTGGGTTGGCGTATTTTGATATGATACTGTCAACAGATTTTTCTGGAATCCAAAAAATACCATCAACTAAATCGGAGGTTGTGATTTAAACTAAAATTTTATATTGTACTTATGTAGTTTTCTTCGTATATTAGTAACATCTACAGATAAAAGGGACGCCATTTCCAATGGAGTATATTCGCTTTTTATTAAAGATTCGAGAATTCTTTTCTCATATGCATTCATTAATTCTTTTAAAGTATTTCCATTTCTAAAATCATCTGTGCTTTTATTTCTAAGGCGAATATTCTCTGGAAGATCTTCATAATCAAGGATACTATGTTTTGATACGACTGCTGCTCTTTCAAGAATATTTTCAAGTTCTCTAATATTGCCGGGCCAGTCATATTTGATGAGAGCATCAATAAATTGATTTGTCACTTTTTTATCGGTTTGATTTTCTTTATTGTAGTTATTTATGAATGAAAGGATAAGTGGGGATATATCGTCTTTTCTTTCTCTTAGTGGGGGGATTTTTATAGGTATTACATTTATTCTGTAATACAAATCTTCTCGAAAAGTGCCATTGTCTACCATATCAATTAAATCTTTGTTCGTTGCTGCAACTATTCTAATATCAACCGAGGTTTCTTCTTCAGATCCAACTTTATTAAATTTCTTTTCCTGAACGAGCCTCAGAAGCTTTGTCTGCATGAACAGGGGGACTTCGCCGATTTCGTCAAGAAAAAGTGTACCTTTGTCCGCTAACTCTATCATTCCGATCTTACCTTTTTGATCAGCCCCTGTAAAAGCCCCTTTCACGTAACCGAAGAGTTCTGATTCGAAAAGTGTTTCAGGAATAGCTCCACAATCTATCTTTATGAAAGCAGAATCTGCTCTTTTGCTACATTGGTGAATGAGCTTGGCAAGCAGGGTTTTGCCAGTTCCTGATTCACCGGATAAAAGCACCGTGGAATTCGATTTTGCTACATTGATGATGGTTCCAGTGATTTTTTTCATATTGGAACTACGAATCACTAACTTTTCATTGAGCAAATCGATATTTTTATTGTTGAGCAATACTTCGTGGTACTTTTCTATTGTTTCTTGCTTCTTTTCCAGTTCATGCTGGAGATTTGTCAAATCAGTGAGATCTCGGGAATTAACGATAACTCGGGTAATATTTCCGGAATCATCAAAGATAGGCATACCAGTAGCCAGCACTTTTTTGCCATTTTTCACTGTTTGAACACGGGTGACATTTTTTTTAGTTTCAAGGACCTGCAACGTGATGGATTCGTCGTAAAGGCCTTCTTTAACAAGCTGACTGATAGTCTTGTTTCCTATATCATTGAATGTTATCCCTTCTATGCGTTCACAAGCTTTATTTATTAATATTGTCTTTCCCTCATTGTCTAAAATATGGATTCCATCATATGAAGCATCAATCGATGCTTTTAATGTTACAACTTCTTTTTGAAGGAACTCATAGCTTTTATCTTTCATAAGACCTCCCCTAGACTTCGGAATTAATCACTAATATTTTTATTGGCTTTGAATAATATAGCAAATTATTAAAGAGCTACTACAAAAAACACGTGCAATATTTGTACCATTTTCTACAATTAAGCATTCTCAAGACATGTGCGTAAAATTACAATATGGTATGGAATGCATTTCTGCATTTCATGTCAATATTATAATTCCTTTATAAGTTAGAAAACCAATGATTGGATGACGAAAAAGCGACAGCACTCTAAAATGCAATATTGCATTTTATTATATAATCAGTGTCTGCTCAGCAAAATCATTAGTAATCGTTGAACCATGTCGCGTTGAAGTTAACACTGGTTATAGCCTACAATAGCC
>ERZ1026880.1074-NODE-1074-length-12252-cov-5.470116_pt1 | contig 12252 bp, 10 predicted proteins | sample MGYA00380170_ERZ1026880 | MGnify/ENA primary metagenome ERZ1026880 (study PRJEB33269, sample SAMEA4719806) | human gut metagenome | biome: human-associated habitat; feature: organic feature; material: feces | place: Cameroon | collected 2013-10 ...
GAATATTTGTTATTTTTAAAATATCCTTCATAACATAATGGATTAGCTGTTAAAAAAATGTTTTGCTGTCTATCCTGTGTTACTTCTTGATATAATGCAATCGGTTCTATCTCGACATTTTCACCGGCTACTTCCAGTTCTTCTGTCGGAGCATTATAAGCTCGTCCAAAGCCACTTTCCACACCATCTTTAAAATTTCCCTCATATACTCGGATGTAATAATATTCTGTAATATCATTCGAAAGTCCCAACGAAGTTGCCGTTACATATTGATACAGAATTCCATTTCCTGTCGGTTTGTTATCTTTCAGCTTTCCGACATAGTACATATCTGTTGATTCATTAGTTCTTTTCCAATAATCAGGTCGTCCTATTTTTCCGCCTTTTGTAACACGGTACATTTCCTGTCCCTGTAATTTCTCAACATCTTTGTCCAATGCTTTTTTCTCGCTTTTAAAAGCGTATATTTTCATCTCATTTGTTTCTGTATAATATGCTATGTACTGATCAGAAAACAACGGCGAATCTTTCGTTTCCGCTCCTTCTGCATATGTATTTACTGACATTGTCATACACACTACAATTATTGCTAAGCAACTTATTATTTTTTTCATACTTTTACCTCTCGTATATGACAATAATCTGCTTTTTGCAAGCCAGATTATTGTCATACTACCAGCTATTAATACAATTTTTCAACATAACTTCCTGCTAGCATAATTGCTTCTGTGGTTCCACCACCTAAATTATCAAAATATACCTGTGCTAGCGGCAATCCATATACTGAAATCTCATCTTCTTCATAAATATCCGTCAACTCGCCCAAATAAACTATATAATAATAATTGCCTTCTGCAGTTTCCACCTGAAGTTCGGTAAGAATCATATCATCCGAATTTGTTTCACTAATTGTCATCACATAAACATCTGACAAAGAGAGTAATTTATCGCCATAATTATCTGGATTTTTTGCAATCATTCTATATTCCAAACCATAATCTGTTGCTGCTTCAGCATCTGCTTCTGTTGATGTTGGAAACAAACTTTCATTTTCCGCTATGAAATCATATGCCTTTGGTGATATCGTATATGGCATTACATCATTTTCTCCGGCATCCTCATACAGATCTGCTTTTGTCCAAGCTTCGTCTTCTATTGCATTATCCGATGTATCTTCCTCCAATTTATTATCGGTCTCAGTTGTAGTTTTTTCCTCTGATTTAGTTTTTTCTTCGCTACTGCCATTTGATACCATTATAATCCCAAGTATCGCCACCACGATAATTAACCAGAACCACCATTTTTTTAATATTCTCTTCTTTTTCCTAACTGACCGCCCAATAGTTCCTGTTTGCGACTCCATTTGTACCTCCTCCGTACATGGTGCTCCACATTTAGAACAAAATTTTTCATTTTCCTTAATCTCATTTCCACATTTTCTGCAAAACATCACTTTACACCTTAATGCCTTATCCCGCATCCCTTTCTACCACTTTTTTCAATTACTTGTTTTTACATAATCAATCATATCCTCTACTTCATTACTTCCATCCATCGGAACTGAAGTAGCTGAACCATCTTTCCATTGAAAAACAACTATTTTTCCATATGCTCTTCATAGCCAACGGCCACCTTAAAAATCACTAATATTACTGCACCACCTCCTACAATAATCAAAAAATACTCAGTATAAAAATATCACTGCACACAAAATCAACATAAACCTATCATGGATTTTGTTTCAATCAATTGGATATTTGAATTTTTCTAATGCATATCAATATTATTCCTTTTGTTCAGCATTTATCTGCGGAATCATTTCTTCTATTTTCATTCCACATTGTGAACAATACTCTGCTCCTCCTTTCAATTCACTACCACACTTTTTGCAAAACTGCATATCATCACCTTTCTACACATATATATTTATAATTATACTCTTATTAGTTGTTATCATCAACACTTTATAAGTTTTATTTTTACCATTCTAAACTTGCTAAAATTATAGAAAGAATACTAACAACAGAATGGATGTGATTCTATGAAAAACCTCAAAAAACTTCGCAAGCAGCATAATCTCAGTCAACAAAAATTGGCTGATATTCTTCACATCAGCCAACAGTCTATTTACAAATACGAAAATGACATTACTTTTCCAGATATAGAAATTCTTATTCAAATGGCAAATTACTTTTCTACCTCAATTGATTATTTAGTTGGTTATACTGATATTCCACATAAAATCGAGCCGGTAACAGAAACTATGCTCAATGCCGATGAATCCCTTTTAATTAAACAATACAATTCTTTATCTTCCAGACAAAAACAACTTATCCACTTATTAATTCAAAGTTATCTCGAAAAATAACAACAGCTGAATATGTTTTCCACACATTCAGCTGTTGTTAGTATTAGTCAAATAGCACTATCTTTTTGTTGCTTTCGTTGATTTGTCATTAGATCATCAAATGATTAGACAGCGTTAACTAGTCGGTAATGAGCCTACGGAGTTAAACCCTTCCGTTTCTCAAATGGGAATAGAAAACCCCAGTGCTGCAACACTGGGGTTTTTGGTGTTTGTAGTCAAATCACATGAACTACTTCACTTCTTTTTGCCTATTGGCATTATAGCATATGTGCTTCCGCAATACAATATGCAATGTTTATGAATCTTTTTTCATATTCGCTTTTTTCTGGAACTTCTCATTCTGAATAATAAAACGCTCATGAGTCCCCTCTCCGATAACGCCTTTTTCATCATATGCCTTTACATAAAAAGTAAGTTTCCTTCCGTCTATTCCCGTAAGTTCACTCTCACATGTTACTTTCATACCAAGCGGAGTCGGTGCGCTATGTGCTACATTCAAGCTGATTCCTACTGTACCGCAGCCTTCATCCAGTTCGTCTGCAACGCTTGTCCATGCAGTCTTTTCCATCAATGCGATCATTGCCGGAGTCGCAAATACATCCAGCGTACCACTTCCCATTGTCTTGGCAGAATTTGTTTCATCTGCTATTACTTCCTGTTTCCCTTTCATTCCAATCTCTAACATTATTTTTCTCCTTGAACTCTGTTATCAAATATGCTATATTGTAACTACAAAGAGGGAAACCACAAGCGGTTACCCGATTATAGGTTAAAGCTATTTATTGCAACAGCCGTCATTATTCGCAGTAATGGCGGCTATTTACGTTTACCCTTGAACATCTCATAACAGAGACCTACAAGGGCAACAATGAATATACAAAACTGAATTAAGTCAGAATATGTAATCATCGTATCGCCCTCCTTTCTTTCGTCTGGAGGGTGTCTTATCCCTCCGCAAAGAAGGGTAGCCGCCTGGCTTTGATTTCCCTGCAGATATTCTATCACACTTCTAATCTGCGTTCAATATTTCGTAATCTAATTGTATTTTTTTTATTTCTCTTCATCTTTTATATCCCTCTTGCATCCCGCTGCCGGATATGCTATATTTGAGATACAAAAAGAGCAACTGCCCACAAGGGGTTGACCTCGTTAAAAAAGTAATTATAGAATACCACCCTAACTCGCCAAAGTTTCGGGGTGGTTTTCTATGCCTTAATACATTATCTGATAAACGTAAATACGAATGTCAGCAATGCAAGAATGAACATACCAAAAGCCATAAGGTCTTTGAAATCAAAATGATTATTGTTCTCGTGTCCCGTCTACTAGCATTCCGCAACAACTCCCCTGACTGCTGCCATCACTTTTCCCATTTTGGACAAAATTTGAACAACCCTTGAATTTCTCTATCACCCATGTTATACTATCACCCGTTACAAAGCCCTAAAAAACAAGGTCTAATAAGGGTTTCGCCGATTCCCGGCGTAAAATGAATCGTGTGTTCGTGACCTTCCACACGTAAAACAAAACTAAAGGAGAACTGAATATGAAGAACAAGAATGTAACATTTCTGACCCAGGCAGCGATGATTGCTGCAATCTACGTGGTGCTCACTTATGTATTTGCACCATTTTCATTTGGAGAAGTACAGATCCGTATTTCTGAGGCACTGACTATCCTGCCATTATTTACACCGGCTGCAATTCCGGGATTATTTGTAGGATGTCTGGTTGGCAATATCCTTGGTGGAGCAATCCTTCCTGATATTATCTTTGGAAGTATTGCGACTCTGATCGGTGCGATCGGCACTTATATGCTGAGACAGCAGAGACCGGTATTCGGTACATTACCGCCGATCATTGCTAATATCGTGATCGTGCCATTTGTACTGCGTTACGGATATGGCGTGGCTCTTCCGATTCCATTTATGATGCTGACCGTCGGCATTGGTGAAGTAGCTTCCTGCCTTGTACTGGGTCTGGTATTATACACTGCTTTAAGCCGTTATCGGAATACATTATTCCATCCGGCAGTTTAACTCGGAACAAAAAAATTCCCCAGCATGCTCTATGAGCTGCTGAGGAATTTTTTATTCTATTGTTCCGCCGGTCTTAATTCCAACTCATGCACATGATCCATATACCCACACGCATCTTCATAAATCGTATACAGCAATCCGTCTAGCGCATTGCCTTCCCAGCCGTAGACTTCATCGATTTCAAATATTTTGTCGGACTCTCTGTAACATACGCGGTCACCTTTTTTATAACGAGGTTCTTTTCCCCAATCCCCCGGCTCACGCCGAACTTCATCTGTCAACGGACTTCTGCTCTCATTGTACAGAATTTCATATCTCTGCATAACTGGATCTGCTTTAAGATCTTTATAATACACCTGATACAGTTCACCGATACATTGACATTCATTTTTCTCCATATGGCTGCAGTCTATCTTCTGGCTGTCCATCGGTACCACTTCGACAGAATATCCATATATTATCTCTTTATCCGGCCATTCCAGCTTATAGAATATACTCCAATGATCCCTTATCAGTTCTTCAAGATTCAGCGAACATTCCAAACAGATATTCCTCAGAATGCCTCTGGCATAATAAGCCGCTTTCACCGCATTATCAGCCGTCAGATATGAAGTCTCTCTGCCCAGCATACTGTCTTCATCATAAATTTCTGCATTAACCTGAAATAACTGCATTTTTCTACCTATCTTTCCTCTTACTGCAAATACCTTTAGCTTCTATATTTTACTCTTCTACCTTCTTCAGATATCCCACATATGCATTGCCGCTGCTCTGCATGATCTGATCCATCTCTTCCTGCGTCACGGTCTTGCTCTCGCCGTTCTCCGAATCCACATAAGTCACATGACTTTCATCGTATCCTGTCAGAATGATTGCAGAAGCTCCGTTACGCACACCGATGACCGGTGTATCCTTGTTGATCAGATACAACATTTCTTCAACTGTGCATCCTGTAAGTTCCAGCACTTTCTGATCTGACATATTACCAACTGCCTCCAGCGCCGATGTACCGGATGCAAGTGCATTCTGCAGTTCACTGACCGCTGACGCCTGACTGGTGGACAGATCATAGACCAGATAACGGTTGCCACGCTCCCATACGTACTGTCCTTTTGCGTCAATGACGACTCCGCTGACACTGTCCGCTTTGCGGATGGCTTCTCCAGCTGTTTTGTAGATACCCTGGAGCTGTCCGGTTCCATATACATAATAACCGTTTTCTTTTACTTCTTTACCAAAAGACGGTAATGCTGGTTCGTCCTGTACAACCTGTTTCGGCTTCAATACTTTCGCAGATTTGTCCTTGATGCCATCCGCATAAGTCAGACGCATCTGTGTCTCCTTCAGATCTGTCACATAAGATTCCAGCATGATATTGCTTTCTTTCTTTTCCTGATTGCTGGAAATATAATCTGCTGCCGCCGATGTATAGGTATCGCCATTCTTCTGGACGCGGTTCAGCGTGATCATTCCGTCGTCAATCTCCGTGCTTAAAATGTAATAACCATCACTGCTGTAAGTCTTAATAACCTTGTCTGCATCACTGCGGATCTCAATCTGATACATTGCAACAGCCTGTTCACCGCTGATAGTCTTACCGATATCATCAAGTTTCGCCAGACCTGACACGAAATCATTGCCCACAAATCCAAGTGGAATCATACACTCATCGTCTGCACTCTTTACCTGATATTCACTGCCATCCGACAGATTCATGACCGTCACTTCTGTCGAAGATGTCACATCATCACCTGTCTGATATGCCAGCCATTTACCATTATCTGATACCACATACTGACCATCTTTCAATCCATCCAGCAGCACTTCATCATAATCCTTCTTAATACTGATCTCATGAAGTGCCCCGTCTGCCAGCATGTATAGTTTATTCGTCTTGGTATTATAATATTTCAACGTATCCAGTTCACTTCCCGCGATTGCAGCTGATTTGTTGCTGGATACGAATGCCTTTTCTTCAATACTGTTGGTCTCGATATTATAGTAATAAACGGCAACTCCCACATATCCTTCGTGTTCGCCGCGGTTCATATATCCGGATACCGAAAATGTTGTATTGCCTTTTTTGTCCATATTCAGAATCTGGATCTTATGATCCGATACCTTATTACGGACATCCGCATTTTCCGCATCACGAAAACTGAACAACAGCGAAAGCTGATCCTGCTCTTTGTCATAATTCCACAGCTCATCCGCCTGCACAAATGCTACAATCTTGCCGTCAGAACTAACCACATACGGAACATCCGGATCAGTAATTCCAAGCAGGATTCCTTTTTCACTCAATACATTCTTACTTCCGTCAAAGATCTGTTCCATTGTACGGTCATAATTCAACAGATACATCTGTCCGTTATTCTTGCGCACGCGGAAAAATTCTCTGACCGTATACATATCCGTCTCATTCTCTTCTCCGGTACAGCTTACATCGTATTCCAGAAGCACGGATGTATAAGAACTGTTGGTCTCTGTAATCTTCCAGCGTTCACCGCCTGTCACCTGTGGTGCAAGATTCCCCCAGGTCACCTGATCGTATGATGAATGAATGGTCACATGGGAAAATGTAGAATTGGCATCCTCATCATCCTGCTCCAGTGCTGCTCCTACGCCTGCATTCTCCACCTTTTTCAAGGCATTCTCATGGAAATTATATACGTAATCCAGACAATCCGTCAGATTAAAGTCCGTCGGATTCACAATTCTTGTATAGTAATAAACAGACTTGCCGTCTGCATGCAAGGTAAGCACCAGCATCCGCTCTTCTGACAGCAGCTTCTGATCAAAGCTCAGATCCATCTGATCTTTTACCTTACTGATCTTATCCTCGCTCAGCTTCTTTTTACCGTCTAATGTATAAACCGCATAATCAACAGCGGTTACTTTTGTCTCGTCCGCTTCCAAATTCATCGTCAGCTTCTTACCACTGATCGGCGTGACAGAATCCCGCATTGTGGTAATATCCATCTCTTCCGAATAAGCATTTAACGCATTGACTCCATATCCATCTACGGTAAAATACACCCGAGGTAGTACGGCATTGCCGAGATCTTCCATCATATCATCGTTACCACGAGTGGTCATATATTCAAATACGACGACTGCGATGATAAATATCGCCGCCAGTACGCCGACGTGTATCGCTTTTTTCTTCATTTATCTATTCAGCTCCTCTAAGTTCATCCAGCAACTGCCCCAGTGTTGGTGTAATGTGAAGCGCATTCTCACAGGATTCGATTGCTTCCTGGTTATCCTTTCTCTTGCCGGTCTTGACCGCCCGGATCAGGATATTCTTCGGAGTATGTTCCATATCAATAAATTCCAGAATCTGGGTGCGGTATCCTTCCCGCTCCAGATACTGCGCCCGTATGGCATCCGTGATCAACGCTGCCATACGCTCTTTGATCAGTCCATATTCAAAAACCGGTGCCAGCACATCATTCTTTATCTGGCGGTTCAGCTCATGCTGACAGCATGGCACAGACAGGATCACTTTTGCATTCCATCCTACTGCTTTCGCCAGCGCAAAGTCTGTCGCCGTATCACACGCATGCAGTGTCACTACCATATCTACCGCATCTACTCCTGTATAGTCTGCGATATTTCCTTCCAGAAAATGCAATTTTTTATAACCATATTTTTCACTTAATTCATTACAGTGACGGATCACATCCTTCTTCAGATCCAGACCGATAATGCGGATATCATATCCTTTTAATTCATGCAGATAGTAATACATGGCAAATGTAAGATACGACTTGCCACATCCAAAGTCAAGGATCGTAACCTCCCGATCCTTTGGAAGTTCCGGAAGAATGTCCTCAACGAATTCCAGAAATCGGTTGATCTGGCGGAACTTGTCGAATCTGGCATGCACCACTTTTCCTTCCTGCGTCATCACGCCAAGATCTGTGAGAAATGGCACTGCAGTTCCCTCTTCCAGCACATACTGCTTCTTGCGGTTATGGGACATACTCACCATCTTCACCGGTTCCTTGCGCATTTTCTTCTTAATTGTTACTTTTCCTTTCTTGCTGACAAGTACGGTGTAAGACGCTGCTCTGGTGTCCATCTGCATCTGACGCATCTCCTGCATGAACCGAAGCACTTCTTCTGCTGCCGCCTCCGGTTCCAGATTCTTGTGAAATGCCTGATTACCACGGAAAATCTCTAACTGAAAGAAAAGTGTGTCCTTCTTCATAAGTGGACGCACTTTCACTTTTGCTGTTCCGTCTTTGGTACGGGGTCCGCTCAATACTGCAGACATAAAATCTATATTCATCTGTTCTTTTAATAATGTTCTTAAATTCTCCATGCTGACATTATATCTGATTTTCACCTTTCCGTAAACACAAAAGATTGCGGGCATCTGCTCCTGCAGACACCCACAATCATTCTAATCATTTATCCTTGCAAATGTAATGGTTACACGGAACAGATCTCCGTCCAGATACAGTTCAAATTTGGCGTTCATGAGTTTCGCAAGATCTCTTGCAATGGAAAGTCCCAGTCCGCTTCCTTCGGTGCTTCTGGATACATCGCCCCGGATAAAACGCTCCGTCAGCTCATCTGCACTGATATTTAACGGCTGCTCGGATACATTTTTCAATGAGAATACTACTTCTGTCTCGGTCAGTTTCAGATCTGCATAGATCCGGCTTCCTTCCAACGCATATTTGGCCGCATTGTTATAAATATTTTCCAGAATACGCCAGGTCCTTCTTCCATCTGCCCAGACATATGCCGGCTCTTCCGGCAGATTCAGAATTTCTTTCAGATCACGCTTCTCAAATTTCTCTACAAATTCGCCGCTGGTCTGCTGGATCATTTCCGTCAGGTTCAGCTTCATACAGTTCAGCACTACGTTACCGCTGCTGACCTTGGATGCCTCCACCACATCTTCTGTCAGCGTCTTAAGTCGCTGTGCTTTTGCCTCCAGCACTTCGAGATAACTCTGGATCTTCGGATCCTGAATATTTTCCCGCTTCATCAGATCAATGTAATTGATGATCGACGTGAGCGGCGTCTTGATATCATGAGACACATTCGTGATCAGATCCGTCTTCAACCGTTCATTCTTCATGCCGGCCTCTACCGCTGCATCCAGACCATCGCCGATACGGTTAATACTCTCTGCTATATCCTTCTGCTCACCTTTCAGCCCTTTCAGCGGAATCTTATAATCCACCTGACCTTCTGCAATCCTATGAATGCCTTTAACGATCTGTTTTCTTCCTGCCGCCTGCAACATCACATAGATAAATGCCGCCACATCTGCTGCACTAGCAATCAGCAAAAATATTCCATCTCCGCTCGCCCATAAAAACTGCGTTATGATAAATGCGATCATGATAAGGCACTGTCGTCCTACCGCCGGTATCATGCGGAAGAATGCATATGCATGAATACCCAACCACCGGAGAACGCTCCTCTTCCATAGGCTTCTGGCTTTGATCCTGCGGATCAGGCTCAGGTATCCGAACATGAAAAACGCACAGGTTCCAAATCCAAGGATTCCTATTCCAATCAGCATCGGCACACTTGCCCCCGGCGACCATCCCAGATAATAGATCTCATCTGACCATACAATACTGCTCAGATAATTCGCTACATTCAACATGATCGCTGCGAAGATTCCCCACAGTCCCACTACAATGATTGCTCCAACCTCAGTCGGCAACTTATCAAAGCCTATCAAATATAATTCTGTATCTTCCGGCTTTCTTCCCACCACGATCGTCAGCCAGATTATACATACCATCAACAATATACCTGATAATATTGCTCCTGCTAATGCAACTCCGATACCGGACTGATAATAACTATAGCTGTGGCTTTCATAATAGAATGCATCCTGTACCGGATACTTCGTATCCACACCCATCACAAATACAAAATCCTGAGGTTCTGTCACCAGACGATTATGATAATTGCAATCGCTGTATAGTACACCCGTCACATTACCTTTAAACTGCGACGCCCTCGCGCCAACCAGCACATATTTATCCAGCATTCCGATCTTCTTCACACTATCATCCAGATTATCAAAATCCGTATACTCTTTCCGGTTTGTATAAATCGTCTTTTTATCCCGATCCGCATACAAATACGTTACATTACTGCTATTCTCTTCATATCCGGAAAGCATACTGTCATATGCCTGTTTTTCCACATTAATAATACTAAGTACATTCCAGATCTGGGTAAATGCCTGATCGAGATTGCCGTTCCACTCCGGATTATGATTTACAATGTCCAATACATTCTCTGCATCGATTGGCGAACAGGTCTCTTCTACCCACGTACCATCATAATCCCAACAATCCACATACTGTACTGCATTATCCTGATCTATTACCGTCAGCTTAGAATCTCCATCTTCTTCATAATATTCACCGTCCTGCAGTTCCTGCAGAATACTGGTGGAACTATGGTCTTCCGTTTCGTTAATAAATTTCAATTCGCCGCTGTCGATCTTAGACTTAAAATCACTAAAATAATAATACTCATACGTAGAATCCGGTTTCTTACATACTAAAATCTCATTCTCTCCCGAACTTCCATATTGATCCGAATTGATATCTCCATCATATATTTTTTCTTCCCAATCAATCAGATCGGATAATCTATATGCAAGACCATGTTCATTTTTACCATCAATCGGTTGGCTGTTACTGACATTCTGGATATCTACGATTTTGTCACCATCAAATTCACCATCCGTCTCGAACTGTTCTTTTGCCTCCAATCCCGCGAGGATGTCTGCATACTGATTCATAAATGTCTCTGCAAACCCCTGTGTATCTTCGTATTGTACATTGTCCCCTTTTAATACATTTGCCGCAGCCCTGGGACATGAAATAATCCAAACCATGCTGATGATCAGAATAACTGCTATCACCTGTGTAAAGCCTATAAGGATCCCTTTTATCCAGCTGCTCTTATACCATTCTTTCTTCATATTGACTCCGTTCTGCTGACAAACGTCAGCTTATAATCAGAGCTTTTCCACCTTATAGCCTACTCCCCAGACTACTTTCAGATATCTTGGATCCTTTGGATTAATCTCAATCTTTTCACGGATATGACGGATATGTACCGCGACCGTATTATCCGCACCCAAAGCCTCCTCATTCCAGATACTTTCATATATCTGTTCGATTGAAAAAACTCGTCCCTGATTCTTCACTAATAGTAATAATATGTTATATTCTATCGGCGTTAGTTTTATCGGTTCGCCGTCTACTGTGACCATTTTCTGATCATCATTGATCACTAGCCCACCGGTGCTGTATACCGCTTCGTTCTCTTTGACTCCGGCTGTACTGCCAAGTTTCGTGAATCTGCGGATCTGTGACTTCACCCTCGCAACCAGTTCCAGTGGGTTAAATGGTTTCGTCACATAATCATCAGCCCCGATATTCAGTCCCAGAATCTTATCTGCATCCTCTGATTTTGCGGAAAGGATAATAATCGGCATATTATTCTTCTCGCGGATCTTCAATGTTGCCCGGATTCCATCAAGTTTCGGCATCATCACATCCATAACAAGCAGATCAAACGGTTCCTCTTCCAGCATCTGGATTGCCTCCGCTCCGTCATAAGCCTTTTTAATCTCGTATCCCTCCTGGGACAAATATATCTCAATCGCATCTACGATTGCTTTGTCATCATCACATACTAATATTTTAGACATTTTTATCACCTCACTCTCACTATAAAGCATCCTCTTAAGAAGTTCAATCAGGAAGAACTGTCAAGAAGTTGTATTCGCCTTATAATGACAGCATAACAATATTTTTTTAATATCCATAAATGGAAATTCTTAAGG
>ERZ1026880.1076-NODE-1076-length-12249-cov-3.762014_pt1 | contig 12249 bp, 8 predicted proteins | sample MGYA00380170_ERZ1026880 | MGnify/ENA primary metagenome ERZ1026880 (study PRJEB33269, sample SAMEA4719806) | human gut metagenome | biome: human-associated habitat; feature: organic feature; material: feces | place: Cameroon | collected 2013-10 ...
AGATAGGCGTCGTCACCCGACGCCCCTTGGTCGAGGCCCCGGCTTCGAGCGCAACCTCGACCCTGGCGGTCGTTCCCGCCTCCGCGGTCGACTGCACGTAGATGTACGAGGTCTGGCCCGGAAGGCTGACCATCACGCCCTGCTCCTCCGTAAAGGTCTGGGCACCGGCGTCATCGTAGCCCGTCACGCGAATAATCGGCATGTCAACGGCCATGTTTTCGCTCATGTTCTTCAAGCCGACGACCGCGTGGGCATAACCCATCGAGTCGACAGACCAGCCGTACTCGGCGATTTTGAGCGGTAGATCGTCGACGGAGACCGCGCCGGATGCCGTCGTCGTTGACGTTGGCGTCACCGCCGCTCCACCCGAGCCAGCCGACGTGGCGCGCCCTTCTTTCCCCGGCCCGAGCACAAAGAAGAACACCAGGCCAACGGCAAGAAGCACCACCGCGATTGCCAGGGCGATCGCCTTCTTGGACAGCCCTTTCCGAGTCCAAGTGGCCGACGCTCGTACGCCAGACGAGGCGCCGCCGCCCGCGGGCGTGCCGACCTCCGCGTCGGCGCATCTCCCAAGAGCCCGCGCCATCTCGGCGGCGCTCTGATACCTGGAGCTCGGCTCGAACGAGCAAGCCCGGACAACAATCTCTGCAAGACGCGAATCGGTCGCACCGGTGTCCCGCAGTGCCCGCTCGTACTCGTCCCCATCGGGCTGCAAGCCCGTGAGCATGTACCCGAGCAACTTGCCGATGGCGTACACATCGGAGCGCGCGTCGGTCTGGGCGAAACCGTACTGCTCCGGTGAGGCGAAGCCGCGTGTGCCGAGCGACGTCGTGTCGCGAGAAGCGCCCTCGACGCGCATACGGGCGATGCCCAAGTCGATGAGGTGCGCGCCGTCGGCGGCAACGATGACGTTGCGGGGACTCAGGTCGCGGTGAACCACCCCGCGCGAGTGCAGCGCCGCCGCGGCCTCGCAAATGTCCGCCGCAAGGCTCGCTGCCTCGTTCGGAACCAGGCGCTTCTTTGCCACAACGAGCTCCTCGAGCGTCTGCCCGGGAACGAAGTCGTACACGACAACGAACTGATCGGGCAACGAGTAAGTAGCCTCGACCTTGGGAAGACGAGCGCAGCCGCATGACTCGATGAGGGACCAGACGCCTCGGTTGGCGAGCTTGTTCGGGATCTTCTTTCTAACAAACGGACCCGCGCCGTCGATGGTCACGAGCTCGGTCACGCCACCGGCTCCGCGAGCGAGCACGCGCTCGACGCGGTACATATCGTCGATGCTCATGGCATGCATGACCTGCTCGTCGTTCAAAACCGCCCATCCTTTTTGGCGCACCAGGGGCACCCCCACAGCAGGAGCACGCGGCGCCGATACTTCAGTTTAAGCGCAGCGGGACGGTATATCTTCAGTTGACGACTGAATCGGCGGGCGGCAAAAAGCCGCGGACGGGGCGGCCGCCGAGCGAACGGGCGCCGCTAACGCAGCGGGCCGGTGCCCAAAAGCGTCTTCTCGCCGAGGCGATACAGCTCGTCATCGGCCTCCTCGCGAGAAAGGCCGTGTTCGAAGCACCAGATGAGGATCGCGTCGCGCGGGACCTTGCACCACAACTCGCTCACGCCCGCCAACCGAAGCAGGCGCTGCGCCTCGCGCAAGTTGCAGCCGAGGCCGAAGGCCAGCATGACGGCATGGTCGTGTCCCGGGCGGCTCTTTCCGGAAAAGATGTCGTAGACAACGGTCGCGTTCAGGCCGCTTGCACGCACCACGTCAGAGCGGCGAATCCCGCGTTCCTCCAGAAGCTCACTCAAATAGTCCGGTAGGTCGCGCTCGACCGTCGCGCCCTCGGAAGTTAGATAGGCCTCCGGCGTCGACGACGCGAGGAGCTGCTCGAGCAGCTCCTCCGTTATGCGCTCCTTGCCGCCTTGCGCCACGTAGACCCCCTAGAACTTGTCCGTCATGATGTCGCCGCCGCCGCGCAGCTGCTCGATGACCTCGGGAATCCGCTCGAGCTCGTAGGGCGTCATCTGGTAGATCCAGTTGAGCCAGTTGCGGTACAGCAGGTTCGCGTGCGCGCGCCAGGTAAACAGCGGCTGCTGCTCGGGGTCGTCGTCGGGGAAGTAGTTCTCGGGCACGCGGATGGGCAGGCCCTTGTGGAAGTCGCGCCAGAACTCGGAGCTCAGCGTGTCGCGGCCGTACTCGAAGTGACCCGTCACGTAGACCTCGTGGAAGTCGCGCGTGGCAAGAAGTGCCGGGCCGCTTGTAAAGCCCTCAGAAAGAATCTGCAGCTCAGGGTGCTCAGCGAGGGCCGAGGTGTCGATAGCGGCATGGCGGGAGTGCGGCATGTAGTGCACCTCGTCGAAGCCGTTGGTCAAGAAGTTGTACTCGTCGCAGAGACGCTGCTTGAACACGCCGAACAGCTTGGCGCCGAGCATTTTCTTTGGGATGCCGTAGAGGTGGTAGAGGCCGGCGAGCGCGCCCCAGCACAGATACATCGTCGAGAGCACGTGCGTCTGCGACCAGTCGACGATCCGGCAGAACTCGTCCCAGTAGTCGACGTCCTCGAACTCCATCTGCTCGACCGGCGCGCCGGTGACGATGAAGCCGTCGTAGTAGTTGTCCTTGAGCGCGGCAAAGGTGTCGTAGAACTTGACCAGGTGGTCGGCGCTCACGTGCGTCGCCTCATGGCTGCTCACGCGCATGAAGTCGCAGCTCACCTGCAGCGGTGACTTGGAGATCAGGCGCAGGATCTGCGTCTCGGTCTCAACCTTGGTGGGCATGAGGTTCAAGATGACCACGCGCAGCGGGCGAATCTGCTGGTTGTTCGCGACTTCTTCCTCGAGCGCAAAGATGCGCTCCTGGTGCAGGGTTTCCTTGGCGGGCAGGCCGTCGGGAATGTTAATGGGCATGAGTTAATCTCCTATGCGGACGCGGGCGGGGGGGTTGAGTCACCGAAAAAGCACTGCTTGGGACCGCGGCATCGAGGGCCTCGGTTAGCAGTGCTTCCGCATTCGCATCGTCATGGCCAGGGAGAGAAGAAAGCGCATGTGATTCTCTCCCTTCGGAGCCGAGGTTTACTCCCTCAGTATAGCAACGCCGCGCGATGGGCGATGAGCGCGCCCTTCTCGCGTGCAAGACCTGCGGTTTTGCGCAATACTTGCAGGTATGACTACTACATTTGCCGAGCTCGGGCTAAACGAGCAGATCCTCGCCGGGGTGGACGCCCTCGGCTTCCAAAACCCCACACCGGTCCAGGCCGGAGCCATCCCCCACGTGCTTGAGGGCAAAGATATCGTCGCCTCCGCCCAGACGGGCACGGGCAAGACCGCGGCCTTCGCGCTGCCCACGCTGCAGCGGATCGCCGACGCCAAGGGCAAGGGCCCGCACGCCCTCGTTGTCACGCCGACCCGCGAGCTCGCCGCGCAGATCGACGACGTCGTCAAGGTCGTCTGCGCAAAGACCGGCCAGCGCGCCGTCATCGTCATGGGCGGCACCAAGTTCGAGAAGCAGATCAAGCAGCTCGACGCCGGCTGCGACCTGCTGGTGGCTACGCCCGGCCGCCTGCTCGACCTCATGGAGCACAACCACGTAAGCCTCGCCAACGTGCAGGTCCTCGTGCTCGATGAGGCCGACCGCATGCTCGACATGGGCTTTTGGCCGAGCGTCCGCCGGATCATGCACGCGCTTCCCGCCAAGCACCAGACGCTGCTCTTCTCGGCGACCATTCCGCCGTCGATCAAGTCGACGATCGACGCCCTTCTGACCGACCCCGTGACCGTCGAGATCGCCCGCGTCGGCGAGACGGCCGACACCGTCGACGAGCACCTCTGCCCTGTGACGCAGGCGCAAAAGCCCGAGCTGCTCCGCGCCCTCATCGACGGGGGCGGCGCCGCGGGCGTTAAGCCCGAGCGCGTCCTTGTGTTCTGCCGCACCAAGCACCGCGTCGACGACGTGTCCAAGATGCTCAAGAACGCGCAGATCAAGGTCGACGTCATGCACGCCGACCGTACCCAGAAGGAACGTGAGCGCGCACTCGGGCGCTTCCGCGACGGAAAAATCCAGGTCCTCGTGGCCACCGACGTCATGAGCCGCGGCATCGATGTCTCGGGCATCGACGCCGTCGTCAACTTCGACGTTCCCATGGACCCGGAGGACTACGTACACCGTATCGGCCGCACGGGCCGCGCCGGCGCGACCGGCCACGCCTACACCTTCGTGGCCCCCGACGAGATCAGCCCCCTGCGCGAGATCGAGTACTTCACAAAGAAGCTCGTGCCCACGTGGGACCTTCCCGGCTTTAGCTACGACTCCGGACGCATCGTCCCGCAGGAGGGCCGCAGCACAAAGAAGCCCATGCGCACGATGTTCTCCGGCTCCAGGTCCCGCGGCCGCGGGATCGCCGGCGGCCGCTACGGCCGTCACTACTAGCAGTCAACGCCTGGGACAAAAGGGACGGGGGATTTTGTCCCAAATTGTGGAGCCGCTCCATGTTTTGGGACATAATCCCCCGTCCCTTTTGTCCCAAACCGAGAGGTTGGATAGATGAAGCAAGCACGCCCGTACCCCAGGATCGTCGTCACGCGCAAGGCCGCGCGCTCGCTCAAGGCGGGCCACCCGTGGGTCTTCGAGGGGGAGATCCTCGAGGCCGAGCCCTGCGCCAACGGCGCGGTGGTCGACGTCTTTGAGGAGAACGGCACCTGGCAGGGCGCCGGGCTTCTTTCCCAGGAGTCCAAGATCCGCGTGCGCATCGTCACGCGCAACGCCAACGACCGCGTCGACGAGTCCTTCTGGGCGCGGCGGGTCGCCTGGGCGTGGGAACACCGCAAGGTCGCCATGGGCGGACGCGCCCTCCCCGGCTGCGAGCCCGACACCAACGCCTGCCGTGTGATCTTCTCGGAGGCCGACGGCATGCCCGGACTCATCGTCGACCGCTATGAGCACGTGCTGGTCGCGCAGGTGGGCACAGTGGGCATGGAGCTCCTGCGCCCCACGATCTACCCCCTGCTGCTCCAGACACTCCAGGCCGACGGGCAGGACGTGCGCTGCGTCTACGAGCGCAACGACTCGCCTGCCCGCGCGAAGGAGGGCCTGCCGCAAACGAAGGGCTGGTGGGACGGCGAGGGCGCCGAGGTTCCCGAAAGCGCTCGCATCAAGGTCGTCGAGAACGGCCTCGTCTTTGACCTCGACATCGAGAACAGCCAAAAAACGGGCTTCTTCCTCGACCAGAAGTACAACCGCCGTGCCGTTCGGCAGATCGCCGGCGGGCGGCGCGTCCTCGACTGCTTCTGTCACGTGGGACCTTTCGGCCTGAACGCCGCCGCGGGCGGTGCCGACTTCGTGCGGTGCGTCGACGTGAGCCAAACCGCCATCGACCTCGCCGCCGAGAACGCCCGCCTGAACGGGCTCGACGAACGCATGGACTTTACCTGCGCAAACGTCCTCGAATACCTGCCAGAGCTGCGCCAAGACCGCACGCGCCTGCGCGAGGAAGGCGGCCCCTTCGACCTCATCGTCCTCGACCCGCCCGCCTTCACAAAGAGCCGCGGCACCATCAAGCACGCCGCCAAGGGCTACCGCGAGATCAACTACGAGGCCATGCGCTTGCTCCCGCGCGGAGGCTACCTAGCCACGTGCAGCTGCAGCCACTTTATGACGCGCGACCTTCTTGCCGAGGCGATCGCCGACGCTGCTCACCAGGCAAACGTGCAGCTCAAACAGGTCGAGGAGCGCCAACAGGCTCCCGATCACCCCATTTTGTGGGGCGTGCCCGAGAGCCACTACCTCGATTTCTTCGTTTTCCAGGTGATTTAGGCAGTTTGCCCGGCGGCCCTCGCCGAACCGATTCGCAATACACGGCGGCCCTGCACTCCTCGATGAGTGCAGGGCCGCCCTTCTTTGCAAATGTCGTGCTACGAAACCCTAGAAGCTGACCTTCGGAGCCTGGCGCGCGTCCTCCTCGGCGGCGAAGCCCTGCTTGGGCGCGCGGCCGCCGGCCACGATGTTGCCGGGGAAGGTCTGGATCGCGTTGTTGTAGTCCATGACCACGTCGTTGTAGCTCTGGCGAGCGTAGCTGATGCGGTTCTCGGTGTCGGTGAGATCGGCCTGGAGCTGCTGGAAGTTCGCGTTGGCCTTGAGGTCGGGATAGGCCTCGGCGACAGCAAGAAGCCCACGGAGCGCGCGGGTGAGCTGGCCGGAAGCCTCCATCTTTGCCTCGGGCGTGGTAGCGGAGGACATAGCGCCGCGGGCGGCGGTCACGGCCTCGAGCGTGCCGGACTCGTGGGCGGCATAGCCCTTGACGGTCTCGACGAGGTTGGGGATGAGGTCGTTGCGGCGCTGAAGCTGCGTCTCGATGGTCTGCCAGGCGTTGTCGCACTTATTTGCGGCGCGGACGATGCCGTTGCTGATGGAAATCCAAGCGAAGGCAAGAAGAGCGACGATAACGACGACCAGAATAATGATAGGCATGGCGTCCTCCTAAACCCAGGCGGGCAAATATGGCGGAGGAGGAGGGATTCGAACCCTCGGTACGGGGTTACCGCACGACGGTTTTCAAGACCGCTGCATTCAACCACTCTGCCACTCCTCCGTGGAAGCAAGCTCTATTATCCTACCCCATGTAGCGTTATTTGAATGCCGAGAGGAGCCGATGTCCGTGGAGAAGGACGAAGCGATGGCCCAGGAGCGCGAAGGCGATGTTGCTACTGACGTCGCCGCAGCCGCCGACGAGGCCTATATGCGCATGGCGCTTGCGGAGGCAGCGCTGGCGGCCGAGGAGGGAGAAGTGCCCATCGGCGCCGTCGTCGTATGCGACGGCGAGGTAGTCGCGCGCGCCCACAACCGCCGCGAGACGGACCTCGACCCCTCTGCGCACGCCGAGTTCTCGGCGATGGTCGCCGCGTCAGCCGCGCTCGGGCGCTGGCGGCTCTCGGGCTGCACCGTCTACGTGACGCTCGAGCCGTGTCTCATGTGCGCCGGCCTCATGGTCAACGCGCGCATCGACCGCTGCGTGTATGGCGCCGCCGACCCCAAGGGCGGCGCACTCGGCACCCTCTACGATGTGAGTCACGATGAGCGGCTCAACCACGAGTTCGAGGTCACGGCAGGGGTCCTCGCCGACGAGGCTGCCGAACAGCTCCGGTCCTTCTTTCGGGCTCGCCGCGCCGCGCTAAAGAAAGCGAAGTCCCAGGCTTAAGGGCATGACCGGGCGCTCAGAAACAGCTAGTTCCAGCTATGGCCCCGCGCCGAGCGCTAAGAAACTCCAAGTCCCAGCTCTGATTGCCCCTTCAAACGCGAAGAAACCCTCGGTTCCAGCCGTTCATAAAAGCTGGAACCGAGGGTTTCTTAGCAAATCAAGTTTCCTCGCAGTTGGCACTTGCGGTTTCTTAGCGCACGTCGCCGGCAGAAAGCTGGAACTTGCGATTTTTGAGCGCGCGCCGACCGTTACGCGATAAAGAGCGAGCCCACATAGATGAGCACAGCCATGCACGCGGCGAAGCCGAAGGCGTACTTGGCGATCTTGCCCAGGATCTCGCCGTCCTTGCCGGCAAGCCCGCAGGCCGCGCAGCCGATGGCGATGTTCTGCGGGCTGAGCGCCTTGCCCGCGGAAGTGCCGAGAGAGTTCGCGGCCACGAGCCAGGTCTGGTTCACACCGAGGGTCTCGGCGGCGTGCTGCTGGACGGCGCCAAAGAGAACCTCGCTCGAGGTGCCCGAGCCGGTCACGAACGTGCCGAGGGCGCCGAGCAGCGGAGCGACCAGCGGATAGAAGCCGCCGAGTGCGCCGACGAAGAACGCGGCGATGCTCGCGATCATGCCGGAGTAGCCCATGATCTTGGCCACGGCGAGGACGCCGAGCATAGTCACGACCGTCTTGCTCATCTGAACGCAGGTGTCCTTGAGAACCTGCAGCATCTCGCGGAAGCTGCAGCCCTGGATGATGCCACCGATGATGCCGCAGATCATGATGAGCACGCCCGGAGTGTCGATCCAGGTAAATGTCAGGGTCGCGGTCGGGTCGCCGGCATAGATGTTCACCGTCGACTTGATGGACGAGAGCGGCACGTAGATCGCGGGGAAGAGTTTGCTGGTAAGCAGCAGCACAACGAAGATCAGGATGAATGGGGACCACGCGAGCACGATCTGCATAATGGGCGCGCCGAGGCCCTCGGCGTGGCTCGGGTTCGGCAGGCGGTGCTCAGCGGGAACCTCCTGGCCGTGCCTGGTCAGCGCGAAGGCAAAGACAGCAAGAAGCGCGACGACGGAGCCGATGATCACGGCGAGCGTCGGGCCAACCGACATGGCGCCCACGTACTCGGCAACCGCCATCGAGACGCCGGCGAGCAGCGTGATGGGCAGAACGCCCTTGAGGCCCTTGGGGCCGCCGCCCACGAGCATGACGATCAGAATCGGGCACGCGATGATAAAGGGAGCAGCCTGGAGCGTCTGGGTGGTCGCGAGGGTAATGGGGTCGATTCCGGTGATGGAGGCGAGCGTGGTCGTCGGGATGCCGATGGAGCCGAACATCGTCGGGACGGTGTTGGCGATCAGGCAAGAAAGAATCGCCTCGACGGGGCCGAGGCCGACCGCCATGAGCATCGACGCCGGGATGGCGACGGCGGTGCCGAAGCCCGCCATGCCCTCGAGAAACGCGCCGAAGCACCAGCCAATGAGAAGGACGAGCACGCGCTTGTCGGACGAGACGGAGCAGAGCATCGCCTTGATCGTCTCGATGCCGGCCGTGTGGACCGTGACGTTATAGGTGAAGACGGCAGCGATGATCACGATCGTAATCGGCCACAGCGCCATCGCAAAGCCCTCGAGCGCAGCGGTCGCGATGTTGACCGGCGACATCTGCCAGCCGATGAACGCCACGACAATGGCCACAATGAGGGAGCCGATGCTTGCCTTGTACGCCTCGATGTGAAGACCGCAGAGAGCGACCACAAGCCAGATAATCGGGGTGAGGGCGAGCAGGAACATTCCAAACAAGGCGAGCATTAACATCTCCCGTCAATGGGATTCTTAATGGAGTACTACCGCTCACCGATAATATCACGCCGTTTACGGGTATATGGCGCCAACCTGCGATTTAGCTGCTTTGTTTACTGAAAACCCGCCGCCCGGCCCGCCAGGGCAGCCAATTCAGCCAAGCAAAAACGCTGCCACCTCAGACAGGCCGAAAATGCCGGTTATGCGCGGGCGCGAGAACGCCGGTGCGCTATGAGGACGGCTGCCCCGCCGAGCACGACGATGTCGGCAGCGGCGACGCACACGCGGACCCACGACACGCCCGTCTTTTTTGCGGGGCGGACGTAGCCCGGATCCTGGGAGACGCGGGCATTAAGCCACGTGTACAAGACGTCCTTGGTCGCGCGACGCAGGTTCGTGTAGAAGCTCAGCGCGCGGGCCTCGTTCGCGGACCCGCTCGCAGCCGACAGTTCCTCGGCGCTAAAACCGTACTTGAACTGCCCGTTGCGGAACACGCCGTCCATAAACAGGTCGCCGCCGGCGCGAAGCATCTGGTCGGCGTTCATGTACTGCTGGTGGTCCGCGTAGTCGGTGATCACGGCGCCCTCGAAACCCCACTCATCGCGAAGCACGCCTGTGAGCAGGGCTTTATTGCCGCCCGCCCATGTGGCCCCGATGCGGTTGTACGCGCTCATGAGGCCGGTGGCCCCGCCCTTCTCGATAGCCAGCTTGAAGGGTCGCAGGTAGATCTCGCGCAGGGTCTGCTCGGTCAGCCACTCGTAGAGCGAGTCGCGGTAGGAGTCCTGATTGTTCAGCGCGAGGTGCTTGATGAAGCAGTACGTCCCCGTCTGCTTGGCGCCCGCGACGATGGCCGCGGCGAGATTGCCCGCCACCAGCGGATCTTCCGAGAAGTACTCGTAGTTGCGCCCGCCAAGCGGCGTGCGGTGGATGTTGACGCTCGGGGCATACAGGCCGTCTACGCCGATCGCAGCCGCCTCGCGACCTAGCTGGCGACCGTACTCGAGCGCCAGCTCGTCGTTCCAGGTCTGGGCGATCACGGTGCCGCTCGGGTAGCCGACGCCCATGGCGAGCTGGTTGAAGGAACCGACCTGCGACGGGCCGTCGACCTCCTTGGTAAGCGGCTTTCCCACGTCATCGATCGACGAGGTGGAAATGTAGCCGTGAAGCACGAGCCTGGTCATCTGGTCGACCGAGAGGTCGTCAAGGAGCGCGTCCCAGCCCTCGTCGTTGTAATCCTCGCCAAGCGCACGCGCGAACTCGGTGAGCTCTCCGTCATCGGTGAGCTGGTGTGCCGCCTTATTGCCGGAGCCCCTGCCGTCGAAGTACGTTCCCCGGCCAATGAGCCCCTGGTAATCGGCCGCATCGGCCTCAACGTCCTGCTCCCCATAGAGATTGAGCGCGGCCACGTTGTCCGCGATCTGCCGGTCGGGGTCGCACTTGGCCGGGAAGGTTCCCGCAAAATCCGCTCGCGTGAGCCACGTGATGTTTGCCCCGGAGTTCGAGCCGTCGATGGACACGCCGTCAGCAGCGGAATCGCCGGTAAACCGATTGACCACCGCAGAGCCGGTGCGCAGGTCCTCCCCGCACTGCACGGTATCCCTCAAGTTGAGCTGCGTGCGCGCAAAGTCGCAGTCCGCGAGCTCGTGCGCATTGCGCTTGAGCTCCACGATATAGGCGCCCGCGTCGAGCTCGTAGCCGTAAAAGCCGTCGCCGTTCTTGTCATAGGCGTCGTAGCTCGCAACGTCGTCCAGCGTAAAGGACAGCTCGACCTCCTGGCTCTCGCCCGGCTCGAGAAGCTTCGTCTTTGCATAAGCAACCAGGGCGGTCGAGGCCTTCTCGACGCCGCCCTTTGTGTACGGGGGCGTGCAATACAGCTGCACGACATCGCGGCCGGCGCGATCCCCCGTATTGGTCACGCGAACGGTCGTCGAGTACACGGAATCTCGGGAGACACCGAAGCCCTGACCCGGGGTGCGGGACGTGACCTCCCAGCTGAAGCTCGTGTACGAAAGCCCGTAGCCGAAAGGGTACTGCACCACGCCGTCGTAACCCCGGCCGAAGCGATTGCTCACGCCGCTCCAGTACCCTTCCGCGTCTGCCGTCTCGTACCAGCGATATCCGACGTAGACGCCCTCAACGTAATCCACGAAGCGCAGCGAATCGTACTCCTCGTCTGCGCCGATGTTGGGGTTCTTCGTGCCGTCGGCCGGGTAGAGCCCGCGGCTGTTCGTGTAGAGACCCTCGCCCATGGCGCCGGAGTTCGCCCAGCTCGCTGCCGTCGAGAAGTCGTAGGCAAAGGTATCGGTCGTGCGCCCGGAGGGATTGATCTCGCCCTTGAGCGCGGCGACCACCGCGTCCGCCCCGACCTCGCCCGTCGGCCCGGCAAGAAGCGCTGCGTCGATCCCGGGGATGGTCTCGAGCTCGCCGAGCTCCATCGTGTTCGTCGAGTTGACCACGACGATGGTGTGCTCGTAATGGGACCCGACGTAACGAAGAAGCGCGATCTCCTCGCTCGAGAGCTCGAGGTAGCCGCGCGTCGCGTCCATCGTCACGTCGCCGCCGCGCGCACAGATCTTGTACTGCTTTCCGGGACAGTCGATGCTCTCGCCGGCCGTGCGCCCAACGACGACGATCGCCGTGTCCGAGTACTCCTCGGCATTGGAAAGAAGGTCGTCGGTGTAGCAGTTCTTGTCGTAGACGCTCGGCTCGTACAGTAGGCAGAACTCGGTCGACCGGCTGTTCAGCGCGCCGGCGGACTTGTACGCCCGCTCGCCGTGGAAGTCGCGATACATGCCCGCAAGCTGCTCGTTGTACTCGATGCCGTTGTCTTTGAGCGCGTCAAGAAACCCCTTGGTGGTCCCGCTCACCTGCCCGGAGCCGGATCCGGAGGCGACCCACTGCGTTGACGCCCAGCCAAAGACGTTCACCTTGGTCGTGGTCGCGGGTAGGGGCAACGCGTCGTCTTCATTGCGAAGAAGGACCAGGCCCTCCCCCTCGATGCGGCGGGCGAGGTTGCGGCCGTCGTCCATAACGGCCGACTTCTGCTCGTCGGTGATCTCGACCGAGTCGGCCCCGAGGTACGCATCGATAGTGTCGCCAAAGAGCAACATGGCAGCGTTGGCCGCGACCACCGCCGCGACCACAACGGCGGCGCCAGTGCAACCGATCGCCTTAAGGAGCTGCTTTTTTGTGGGGCGCCTCACGGTCTTCGACCTACTTGCTGGCCTTATCGAACTCGTCCTTGAAGGACGAGAACATCTTTCCCA
>ERZ1026880.1078-NODE-1078-length-12218-cov-4.686179_pt1 | contig 12218 bp, 12 predicted proteins | sample MGYA00380170_ERZ1026880 | MGnify/ENA primary metagenome ERZ1026880 (study PRJEB33269, sample SAMEA4719806) | human gut metagenome | biome: human-associated habitat; feature: organic feature; material: feces | place: Cameroon | collected 2013-10 ...
AACCGGCCGGGGGCAGGCGGCGGCGCGGAATCTGTGTGAAGATTTTGCTCCCCGAAACGGAGCCGTAAGGCTTTGCGAGGAGCGGTGAGCAAAATCTTCACAAACTCAATTACACTATAAAAACCCACGAGTTTCAATGTTCGAAACTCGTGGGTTTTCTTAACGCTGAACTCCGGATTCTTCCGGACTTTTCAGCACTTTATTCTTTATAACGCAATTTCCCCGGCCAAAGCGCAGTGCGCTGCGGTAACCGGTGACGCCAGATAGATCTGCACCTTGCTGGTGCCCATTCGGCCCAGGAAGTTCCGGTTGTTGGTGGCCACCACCACCTCGTCATCGGAAAGGATTCCGCCGGCTCTTCCGCAGCACAGGCCGCAGCCCGGTGTGGTAATCATGGCGCCGGCCTCCGACAGGGTTTCCAGCGTGCCGTCCGCCAATGCCGCCCGGTACACATCCCGGCTGGCCGGCGTTACGATTAGTTTTACGAACGGTGCCACCTTCTTGCCCTTCAGAATTGCCGCCGCTGCCTGAAGGTCTTCCAGGCGGCCGTTGGTGCAGGAACCGATGAACACCTGATCCACCTTTATTCCCGCTTCCTTTTCCACCGGCCGAACGACATCCACCTGAGACGGACAGGCCATCACCGGTCTGAAATCCTCCGCCCGGTAATTCAGCACCCGCGCAAACTCCGTGCCCTCCGGTGACGACTCGTAACACAGGCTGCCCGTTTCTCCTTTTAGGAAACCCGGAGTCCCCGGAACGTGAGAACCCGGTTCGACGGAATCCGCCGCTTTGGCCGCCACGTCTCCGGTGAGAACCGTCCGGAAAATCTCGTCAAAAACATCTTTATAGTCGTCTCCGAAAATCCCCTTGCTCATCGGATGGGCATCGGTGAAATGCAGCGTCTCCCGGTTCGGATAGCACAGTCCGCACTTTGCGCCGGCCTCCACCGTCATGTTGGACATGGTGAGGCGGCTGGCCACGGACATGCGGTCCACGGTGCTCCCCGCAAATTCCAACGACTGATAGGTGGCGCCGCTGGCGGAGATATCGCCGATAACGGTGAGGATCACATCTTTCGACGTCACGTTCTCCGGCAGGGTTCCCTGAATGTTCACCCGGATGGTTTCCGGCACCCGAAGCCACAGCTCGCCGGTTCCCAGGATTCCCGCCATCTCCGTGTAGCCGATTCCCGTGGAGAAAGCGCCCAGTGCGCCGTAGGTAACCGTGTGGCTGTCCGTTCCGAACACCACATCTCCCGGCTGCACGTACTTCTCCGCCATCAGCTGATGGCAAATTCCGTCGGTGCGGTGAACGTTTTTGATTCCGTATTTCCGGACAAACGCGTCCCCCCGGTGGAAGTGCCGCACATCATCCACTTGACTGGCCGGCACCATGTGGTCGTACACCAGCACCATGCGGTCCGGATCCCACACCTTCGTGAATCCCATCTCTTCGAATTTGTCCGCCACAAAAGGAATGAAAATATCGTGCACCATCACCCGGTCCACCTTCGCGGTCACGATGTCCCCCGGCTTCGCATCCTTCTTTCCGGTATTTCTCCGGAGAATTTTCTCAATTAATGTCGCCATGCTCTCCTCCTATTCCAGCCCGTTCCGCTTTCTCATCGCCGGAACCAGCCCGCCGGCATCCAGAATTTCCAGAAGGTTTTCCGGCAGATCCGCAATGGGATACGTCGCCCCGTTCACCCGAATCTGTCGGCCCACCTCCACGTCCATCACATCCCCTTCCTGCACGTGATCGATCAGATCGCTTTCGATGAGCAGAAGTCCGTTGTTGATGGAATTCCGGAAGAAAATCCGGGCAAAGGATTTGGCCACGATGCACCGAATGCCCAGGGCCTTGATCACCTCCGGCGCCTGCCCCCGAGAAGAGCCGCAGCCGAAATTTTTTCCCCGCCACGATGCAGTCCCCCGGCTCCAGCATTCCCGCCAGCTCCGGCCGTAGCGGCGAAAAGGCGTAGGGTTTCATGTCCTCCACGGAAGGGAGGGCCAGATATTCCGTGGGCATGATGATATCCGTATCGATATCATCCCCCATGGTGTATATTTTTCCGCTAAAATGTTCCATTTTGTTACTCTCCTTCTCCCTAAAAACAAGCTTCCGCAATCTCACCGGCCACCGCCGATGCCGTCACCGTCGCCGCGTTCGCCAGGTAGACGAAGGAATTCCGGTCGCCGGCCCGGCCCTTGAAGTTCCGAGTTCCCGTGCTGATCAGCACTTCCCCTTCGCCGATCACGCCCTGGCAGCTGCCCCAGCACACGCTGCAGTTGGGATTCATTACGATGGCACCGGCCTCCATGAAGGTATCCAGAATCCCTTCTCTCGCCGCCTGATTATAAATATCCCGGCTGGCCGGAACCACCAGGAAGCGAACGCCTTCCGCTACTTTCTTTCCTTTGATAACCTCCGCTCCCAGGCGAAGGTCTTCCAGCCGTCCGTTGCTGCAGGAACCCAGGAACGCTTCGTGGATCTTCGTTCCCGCCACCTCCGATACCGGTGCCAGGTTGTCCACAAAATGCGGTTTTGCCACCACCGGCTGGATCTCCGAAAGGTCGATATCGTACACTTCGGCGAATTCCGCATCCGGGTCGCTCTCATAGCAAGCCACCGGCTCCCGGCCGTGCGCCTCCAGGTACTCCAAAGTCACCTCGTCCACCGGCATCAGTCCGGTTTTGGCGCCGGCCTCCACCGCCAGGTTGCACAGGACGAACCGGTCGCTGACGGACAGCCCCGCCAGTCCCGGCCCCGCGAACTCCATGGCCTTATAGTTGGCGCCGTTGGCGCCTATTTTTCCGATAATCGTCAGAATCACATCCCGAGCGGTCACGCCTTTCCGCAGCGTGCCGGTCAGGTTGAACCGAAGGGTCTCCGGCACCATCACCCAGGATTTGCCCGTCACCATGGCGTACAGGTAATCCGTGCACCCCACGCCGGTTCCGAACGCCCCCAGACACCCGTAGGTGCAGGTATGGCTGTCCGCCCCAAAAATCAGCTGGCCCGGCCGAACGTATTTTTCCACCATCACCTGGTGGCAAATGCCCTCGCCCTCGTAGAAATCGATTCCGTGCTCCCGGGCGAAATCCCGCATCTTCTTCTGGGACTGCGCCGTCTTCACGCTGTCGCACGGCACGTTGTGATCCACCACCCACACCAGTTTGGATGGATCTGCAATGTGCGGATTCTTTAAATTGTTGTATTTATCAATGGTCAGATGTGTGGTGCCGTCGTTACTCAGCATGTAATCCAAAGTCACCACGTGAATTTCACCGGCCTTTGCGGCGTCCACCCCGGCTGCCCGGGCGATGATTTTCTCTGCAATCGTCATTCCCATTTTTCTCTGTCTCCCTGTCTGCTTCTGCTAAAAATACTCTCGTCTCGTCCTGCGGTTTCCGGCGCTACGCCTCATCCAAAGAAGCGATTAGGCCGCCCTGATCCAAAATCTTCTGCATGTACGGCGGCAGCTTGGTGCATTCGTAGGTGCTTCCGCCGCTGGTCACCGTTCCCGCATCCAGGTCCAGTTCCATTTCATCCCCGTCCTGCACATGGTCGTACAGATCCCGGCACACGATGACCGGCAAACCGATGTTGATGGAATTGCGGTAGAAAATCCGGGCAAAGGATTTGGCGATAACCGCCTTCACTCCCAGCGCTTTCAGCACGCCGGGCGCCTGTTCCCGGGAAGAGCCGCATCCGAAATTCTCGTTGGCCACCACGTAATCCCCCGGCTTCACCTTAGCGGCGAATTCCGGATCCAGGGATTCAAAGGTATGTTCCTTCATCTCCTCAATGGTAGGATACAGCAGGTACTGCGATGCAATAACCTGGTCCGTATCCACATCCGAATCAAAACGATATAGTGTTCCCATTGTTCTATCTCCCTTTTTGTATGTATTTTTATGTTTTGATACTAAATTTTATAATATATTATATCAGATTCAACAATATTTGTGAATGACTTTACATAATTCTGCCCGCCCGGCGCTTTACTTTTTCCGGCAGGCGTCCGGGCTCCGTATATCCAATCATATTGTCCATATTACAATCGTACAATCTCTTATGTCTAGAATTTTGAAGGCGTTTCACGCTTTTTGACAAAAAACTCGGATAGCTTCTGTTAGCCATCCCCCAAATATTCGCGAAGAATCCTTTAGATGAAAAGAGATGCACGAAAGGCGATTTCCGCCCTCCGTGCATCTCTTCCAATTATTTGATGTTTCTCAAGCACCGAAGAAGCGCCGTGTTCTCCCGGTGGGTCCGCACCGCTGTCCGATAGAACCCGGCGGTCAGCCCGTGGTAATCCCGGCAGTCTCGAATCAGAATTCCCTTATCCAGCAGTTTTTGGTGCAGTTCCCGGTCCCGGGATTGAAAGAGAATGTAATTGGCATCGGACGGGAATACTCGGAACCCTAGGCTCTCCAGTTCTGCCATCAGATACTCCCGGTCCCGGGCAATCATCTCCACCGAGGCCGCCAAATAACCGGAGGTTCCACCGGCCGCGGCCTCCAAGGCCGCTGTTCCGGCGTACTGGGCGAAGACGGAGAGATTCCATTCCGGCAGTTCCCGTCGGATTCTTTCCGCCGTGGGAGCGGAGCAGACGGCATATCCCAGGCGCACCCCGGGAATGGCGAATGTTTTGGTAAACGCCCGGAGCACCACCGTCGGCAGTGCCTCGCTGCGGATGCAATGAATCAGGGAATCCTCATCTCCGCCGCTCAATGCCAGAAAGCATTCGTCCATCAACAGCACCGTTCCCTCCGTCCGGCAGGCATCGGCAATTTCCCGGAGGCGATTCGCCGAGATTCGCTTCCCGTTAGGGTTGTTGGGGTTGGTGAGAATCAGCAGATTCGGTTTTACACGGGCAATCTCTTGGCAGATATTTTCCGGCAAGGTAAAATCATCTTCCGCCCGCAAAGGAATCCGGTGAATCCGGCAGGACGGAGCCGCGGCGTTCAGCACGGTTTCGTAGCCGGAATAGCAAGGCGCCGTCACCATGCAGTTTTTCGGTGAAAGGGTCCGGATGATGCCGGGAATCAACTCCGATGCGCCGTTGCCCGGTACGATCTGTTCCTCCGCCAGCTGCCAGTAATTCACCAATCCCCGGCGAAGCTCCCGATACTCCGGATCCGGGTATTCCTTCACGTGATTCAGTGCCGCCGCCAGAGCGTCCTGCACCGATTTGGGCGGTCCCAATGGATTCAGATTTACCGAAAAATCATATTCAATTTCATTCCCGTATATATTTCCTCCGTGCACGAAGCTCTCCTTTGTTTAAAGTAACAGTCCTATCGTTCCCAGGCAGATGCATTCACACAGCACCGCCGTACCCAGCATCAACCGGTTCGCCCGGAGAATATCCGCCGCCACCACCGGCCGCAGATTCTCTCCCAAGGTTGGTTTTTCCACCACCCGGCCGAAGTACCGGGCATTTCCCGCCAGCTGAACACCCAGCGCGCCGGCGCAGGCGGCTTCGGTATGCGCCGCATTGGGGCTGGCATGCTTTCGTCGATCCCGAAGGAAGATTCGGAAGGCCCGGCGGCCGCTGTATATTGGTTCGAAGCCGCGAAGCCGATTCCAAAATCCCATCAGGAACGCCGCCGCCACCATCAACAGGCCGCTGATTCGGGCGGGAATGAAATTCACCCCATCGTCCAGCCGGGCGGCGGCTCTTCCGAAATCCATGTATTTGTCGTTTCGATAGCCCACCATGGAATCCATGGTATTGACGGCTTTGTACATCATGCCCAGCACCGGTCCTCCCAGGGCCATGTACAGCATCGGGGCGATGACCCCGTCAGAGGTGTTCTCCGCCACGGTTTCCACCGCGGCTTTGGTCACACCGGTTTCATCCAGCACGGTGGTGTCCCGGCCCACAATCATGGACACCGCATACCGAGAATCCTTCAGCGAACCGGATTGAAGGGCGCGGTATACCCGCATGGACGCATCCCGGAGATTCCGGGCCGCCAGCAATCGGTAGGTGAGCCAGCCCTCCAGGGCGCAGCCCGCCCAAGGATGCAGTGTGTACGCACCCACCAGAAGCAAGGCCGTTCCCCCGCCGCTGATCAGGAGAACCGCCGCCACCAGGAGTCGCCCGTATTTTCTTTTTATCCGAGCCCGGACGGCCGAATCGGAAATCCCGTCTCCTCGCTTCAGAAAAAAATCCGTTAATTTCTGAATGAGGTTACCGATTCGCCGCACCGGATGGTTCCATGTCTCCGGATCCCCCAGAATAAGATCGAGCACGAAGCCCGCTGCAAATGCCGTCCCGTGATACATCAAATGAATATCCTTCTCCGTTTCTAACCTGATAGTCGTAATAGTTTCCGCCGAAGAGTTCCGACAGAAGAGTCATGATGGTGCCGCCGTGAATCACCAGGGCGATGTTTTCCCGGTCCGCGGCTTCCTGCAGCATTTTTTGCCAGCCTTCCAGCACCCGTTCCCGGACCTCCTCCCGGCTTTCCCCGTCGGGGAAGGGAATGATCCCCTCTGTTCGGAGCCAGTGCCGATATGCGGGATCGTCCTGCAGCTCTTGGTAGGTATGACCCTCAAAGCGGCCGAAATCCGTCTCTCTGAAATCCGCCACTTCCACCGGTATTCGCGCCGGATGGATTAACTCGGCGGTCTCCCGGCAGCGCCGCATGGGACTGCAGAACACCGCATCGCAGATCGGATAGCAGTGCCTTTCAATTTCCCGCCGCCCCGTTTCCGACAGGGATTCGTCGGTTCTTCCGATGTATCGATGTTCCAGATTTCCCGGGGTGGCCCCGTGGCGAATCAGGAAGATGTGACGCACCGCCGGAAGTTCTTTCTTAATCACCTGAGGAATTCCGCAGAACAGCCGAATCACTTCATCGGATTCCGCCGCAATTTGGATGAGAATCCGACCGGTCACTTCCCGCCACCGGCGGTCCAGGGGATCCATGGGCACGATACCGCTGCCGATTTCGTCGGAAATAAATACGCAGTCCGGATGGTTCCGGGCGATTTCTTCCACCTCCTGAAGAATCTCCTCTTCCGTTTGTCCCGCCTCCAGCTTCTCCCGGATAATCCGATGCAGGTGATTAATCCGGATTCCGGTGCCGGGCGCTTCCCGGTACAGCAGCGAGAAATTCGCCTCGTTATAAAGAATGTGACCGGGAAAGCGGGCTTCCCCGTATTTGCTTTTACCTTGGGCGTATCCGCCGATAATCAGTTTCATGTTTCACTCTCCTTAGAAAATTCCGGTAAGGATGCCGACCGCCCAAAGGCCCAGCACCATGGCCAGTTCCATGCGGCACAGGAACCAGCCCGCCAAATCGCCGGTGATGCCGCCGAATTTAGTGCCGCAGAAGCGGCGGTAATGAAGGGTTCCCAGCAGGGCAATCGCCAGCACCGTGCCGCCGGCCGCCGGAGACCGCCACATCATCCAGGCGACGCAAAGCCCTCCTTGCAGCAGAAGGATGCACGCAGTCCTTCGCGCCGCGGTATCCGATTCCGTTCGGGCCAGCCCGGTTTTCTTCGCTTTTGGAAAGGCGACCACCGTGTACCCGCTGAGGCAGCGAGAGAGGAAAAAGGAACCCATCCACAGAATTCGGCCTTCCGCCGTCAGTTCCGACAGCGCCGCCCCGTAGATCAGTCCGAACAATGCCAGCCGAATCACCGCGAAGGCTCCGATGTGAGGATCCGACAGAATCTGCAGCCGCTCTTCCCGGGTGCGCCAGGAGGACAGGGCGTCACAAGTGTCCATGAACCCATCCAGGTGGAAGCCGCCGGTCACCAGGATAGGAATGCTCAGTGCGATGAGTGTGGCCGCCGTCGGACCGATTTCAAAGCGCGCGACTCCGAGAAACCACAGGTATTCCAAGATGCCGATAATGCCTCCCACCCAGGGAAAGAAGCACAGGTGATACCGCATATCCTCCGTCTCCCAGCGAAACCGGGGCATGGGAATCCGGGAATACATGGAAAAAGCCACCGTCACGGATTTAAAAACAGATGCTATTTTCACGCGCACTATCTCCTTTCAAATAGACGGGAATTCCCACCACCACTTCCACCACTTCGTCCGCCATTGCGGCCAGCTCCCGGTTCACATTGCCCAGGACCTGCAAATAGTTCCGAAGCGCCGGTGCAGCGGATACTCCATCGTCAAAAACATCTCCGGTGACCACCACCAGATTTTCCACCGAATCCGCCACAGCGGCAATCTCCCCGGTGATTTTTCCGATGCATTCCTTCGGATTCTCACACTCTTCGTCTCCCCGATACATTTCGTTGGCCACCAGGTTGGTGAGGCATTCCACTAAAACCACAGAATCGTAGCTCCGAATGCGTCCGGTGATGTCTTCAATGTCCCGCGGCTGCTCCAGGGTAATCCACCCCTTTCCTTCCCGCATCTGCCGATGCCGCTCCACCCGGCGAACGGATTCTCCATCCATCACCTCCATGGTGGCGGCGTAATAGGCATTGGGGTTTCCAAAGGAAAGAGCCCGCTCCTCCGCAAAAGCAGATTTTCCGCTGCCGCTGCCGCCGGTTACCAATACCATCATCCTTCCGTCCTCCTTGCGAATCTCTTACTCTTCATAGCGGGTATAGGGTTCCATGCCGTATCCGTCGAACCGCTTCGCCTCCCGGTACACCCGGTTCACATCCCGAAGCAGGGACATCATCATAACCGCACCGACGCCTTCGCCGGCACCCATGCCCGCATCCAGTACCGGCTCCAATCCCAGGTTCTCCGCCAGGAGACGAGCCGCCGGTTCCCGGCTGATATGGGAGGGAATCATGTATTCCCGAATTCCCGGAACCAATCGTTCCGCAGCTTCCGCAGATACCAGGCTCAGCAGTCCGTCCAGCACCACCGGAATGCCATGAAGGCCGCCCCCCAGAATGATGCCCATCATCGCCGTCAGCTCCAGGCCGCCAAACCGGCACCATATGGCTTCCACGTCCGAGCTCACGTCGGGCATTTTCAGCGCCGCCGCAATAACCTTTCTCTTACGCTGCAGTCCGGTCCCATCCAGCCCGGCCCCGCGCCCGGTTACCGTCTCCGCCGAAAGTCCCAACATTTTTCCGGCCAGCACCGCCGCAGAAGTGGTATTTCCGATACCCATCTCACCCACACCCAGCACCCGTACGCCGGCTTCCCGGCACTCCGCCGCCAGGTCCAGTCCCAGCTGCAGCGCGGTGCGGAACTGTGCCCGGCTCATGGCCGGTTCCTTCAGGAAATTCTTCGTTCCATCGGCCACCCGCCGGAACTCCGTTCCCGGCACCGGTCCCGGGTGATGAATGCCCACATCGATGGCTCGGATTTTTGCATGAGCCGCTGCCGCCAATATGCCGGCACAGCTTTGGCCCTTTCCGATGTTTTCTGCACAGATGGCCGTCACTTCTTGCCCGGACTGGCTCACCCCTTCTTCCACAATTCCGTGGTCGCCGCAGCACACCAGCAGTTCCATGTGGTCCAGGTCCGGCACCCGGCGCTGCTGGATGGCACCGATGGCGGTATGAATTTCCTCCAGCTTGCCGAAGCTGCCCAGGGGCTTCGCAATTCGGTCCCATTCCCCTTGAATTTCCTTGCGCCACTCCTGCGACACCTTTGGAACGGTAATTTGGCCGGACAATACCGCCGCGGCGGAAATATTTTTTTTATGAATCTCCATCGTCCTCCCCTTCATTTCTCTCTATCGCTCCCGAATGGCTTTCTGAAGGAGCTTCATCATCTCGCCGTAATTCTCCGGGCGGTGTGGGTAATCGCAGTCCATGCAGCTCAGAATCACCTTCCCGTCCCGTTCAATCTGTACCCGCTTTCCGGGGCAATCCGGGAGGAAATACAGGGGGCAGTAGCAGAACAGGCAGTTCATTTCCGCCATTCCCTTGTGGCAGGGATAGTACCGGCAGTCCCGGTTTTCGAAGTAATAAAAGGAATTTTTCATTTCTGCTCACGCTCCTCTTCCCACCGTCGGCATTCCCGGAGGAAGGCTTTTGCGAACTCCGGATTGGACGGGTAGTACAAATGTGGAAAACCCATCTGCTGCGCGCCGTTCTCCACGATGCACTTCCACTGCTTGCCCGTCACCGGCTTCTCCGCCGTATAAGCGGTTCCGTTATCGTCACAGTCGTAATAGTGGTATTCGTGGCCTCGGATGACCGCACCGGTCGCATGGGAGGTCAGCGTCACATACCCGAACCGGCGGCGTCCCTCGCTGTGAAAGCTCCGTCCGGGGTGGATGCCCGCCATCGGCCAGACCCGCCCCGACGCGTCTTCGATGGAGTCCCCCAGGTACATGAAGCCGCCGCACTCCCCGCGGATGGGAATCCCCTTCCGGGCCAATGCTCGTATCTCATCGATTAAGCTGCGGTTTCCGCTGAGCGCCGCCAGGTGCAGCTCCGGGTAACCGCCGCCGAACCACAGTCCGCAAATATCCTTCGGCAGGTGTTCATCCCTCATCGGGGAGAATTCCACCAATTCCGCACCCAGATCCTGAATCATTTCTCGGTTCTCCCGGTAATAGAAGCAGAAGGCTTCATCTCGAGCCACGCCGATTCGGAGGGGTTTCCACCGTTCTCGGCACAGCTCTTCCCCAATCCGGGCATCCATGGGCCTCTCTTCTTTCGGAAATTCATTCGCTCCCCGGGCAATTTCCAGAATCCGACCCACATCCACGTGTTGCTCAAAAAGTTTTGCCTGGGTCTGCAGCTGCTCTCGAAAGTCCTTCACCTCATCGGGAAGCACCAGCCCCAGGTATCGGCTCCGGAAGAAATCGTCTTTCCGATTGGGCAGGCAGCCCAGCACCGGAATTCCCAGCTCTTCTTCGATGATCGGCACGAGAATCTCGCCAAATGCAGCAGATACTCGGTTCAGAATCACGCCGGCGATTCGTTTGCTCCTGTCAAAATCCAGAAATCCTTTCAATTCCGCAATAACAGAACGTCCTTTTCCGTAGCCGTTTGTCACCAGGATAATCGGCGCGTCCAACGCCTCCGCCATATGATACGTGGACGCCTCTCTTTTTATTCCGGCCAGCCCGTCGTACAGGCCCATCACGCCTTCCACGACCGCCACCTCTCCGGCGAATTCCCGGCAAAAAATACTCCGCGTCCGCTTTTCATCCGTAAAAAACAGGTCCAGATTTCCCGTGGGTACCCCGATGACGTTTCGGTGGTACAGGGGATCGATGTAATCCGGCCCGCACTTAAAGGAACATACCGACACGCCCCGCTGCTGCAATGCCCGAAGCAGACTGCAGGTCACCGTCGTCTTTCCGTTCCCGCTGCCGGTGGCAGCGATGACAATTCTTGGATATTTCATGGTTTTTCCCCTTTTGCAATCTCAGTTCTTATCCCCCGGCAGAAGATCAAAGGAAATGATATTCACCGGATTTTGCCCTTGCATCAAGTGATACGCTCCCGCCTTCCGGCTTCGGCTCACCTGCACCTGACAGATTTCCCCCTCCAGCTCGTACTTTTCCATCAGCCGGGAAGCCTCCGCCAGAGTTTCCAGCGTAACGGTGTTCAGCACCACCCGAATCGTTCTCTTTCGATTCATCAGGTGCACCAGAATCTCCTCCAGGTGCCCCCCGCTGCCGCCGATGAAGACGTGGGTGGGATCCGGCAGGGATTCCAGGCATTCCGGGGCGGCTCCCCGAACCGCTGTTACGTTGGCAAAGCCAAATTTCTCAATATTCCGACAGGTCAGATTGTACGCATCCTCCTTCACCTCGATGCTGTACACCTTCACCGACGGATCCGACCCGGCCAGCTCCACCGACACCGAGCCGCTGCCGCTGCCAATATCGTACACCACCGCCGGTGCGGTGAGGTGCAGCTTGCAAATAGACAGCGCCCGCACCTCTTCCTTGGTCATGGGCACCTTCTCCCGGATAAAAACATCATCCCCCATTCCCGGGGTGAGCCGGCGAGGCTGCGGGTCCGGATTCTCCACCAGCACCGTGCACAACCCCGTTTCTTTGAAATTCTTGCACGCCTCCGGAGGTAGCCGGAGAATCTGTTCCTGCGCCATTCCAAGATTGCATCCGATGTGGCAGATGCAGTTTTCCCGATGCCGCTCCGCCAGCAGCTGTCCCATCCGCTGTACGTCCTTCGCACCGGAAGTAATCAGGAAGGTTTTCTCTCGGTGTGCGGCCCCATCCAGGAATTCCGGTATCCAGTCTTCTTCCGGAATTCCTGGATGGGGCAGCACACCGAGAGAAAAC
>ERZ1026880.1079-NODE-1079-length-12208-cov-7.783428_pt1 | contig 12208 bp, 14 predicted proteins | sample MGYA00380170_ERZ1026880 | MGnify/ENA primary metagenome ERZ1026880 (study PRJEB33269, sample SAMEA4719806) | human gut metagenome | biome: human-associated habitat; feature: organic feature; material: feces | place: Cameroon | collected 2013-10 ...
AGATCTAGTACGGTCTCGTGGGCTCGGAGATGTGTATAAGAGACAGCTATTATCCCAAATTCTATCAGGGTTGTTTCCTGTAAAATTTGCTTCATATAAAATATTGTTTACTTTTAATTTCGCCATAATTCACCTCAAGTAAAATAAATAGACGTACAATACACGTTTAATTGCGACACCCTATTATTGACGTTATAAAGTGTGACATATTTAGTCCCGGAAACCGCCGAAATATCAAATGTCAGTTCAGTGCTTACAGTTGGAATGGTTTGTGTGGTCGTTGAAGAAGGAATGCCGGTATTATTACGTGTCTTATATCCAGCACGTCTTGTCCCGGTAGTTCCTTCCGCTTGACAGGTAATATGCAGAGTAGAATAATTCGTAAAGTCCACCCCGATATTCACATATGCTGCTTCGTACATCGCCTCATCTTCGTTATATACCGGCTCCAGAACAATACCTTTCGTTCGATTAAACCTGATACCGTTGTTTCGCCCTAACGTTCCATTTTGCAACGCTGTGTCTCCCAATCGAAAGATTACAAACGGCTCCGCGCCGAATTTGATATTATAAGCCACACCATCTATTAAAGTTTTTCCACCTGTGATATTATAGGCCACTCCATCAATCAATGTTTTACCACCAGTAATGTTATAAGCAACCCCATCTATCAATGTTTTTCCTGCCATTATTTACCTCATTCAAACTTCCAACAAATTTGTTGAGATTTATTTTCAAAGAAAGTTCCCCACTCTCCGGCATCTTCATAACCTATAAATGTTGATTCATCCAAAAAACATTCATTTCTAACTTGTGGGTCTTCATATGCTATCATTGCATTAGTAGCAGCATATAACCCTCCCTCCATACGATCACCAGAGATATTCACAGCGCCAACATCACTTGCTGATAAAGTAACGGCCCCAGTTTTAGTATTTACACTGGTAACAGGGGCAGTTTTTAAATAATCTGTCCCTTCAACAGCCGCAACAATACCACCAGACCCATCACCTTTTAATATGGTTGAAGATTCAGGCGCTATAGAAGCCCACGCAAAATAAGATAAATCAGCTGTTTCATTATATTTTGATTGCAAAAACTGTCCTACGTTTGAAGGGCCATTCTCAGGCACGGGACGAATTTTAGTGGTTGTATATCCTTGCCAAGTATTAACACTCGCCTCAGCAGAATAACCGCCCCATACATACATAGCAACTGGATAAACCGTGCCAGACTGTCCCTTTGATGAAGCACCTTGAATACCTGTAAAATATACTATTGTTAAGGTACTCAATGTAGGGTTCGGTCTATAAGCACTACCCACAAGGCACATATTGTTTCCAACAATCATTACAGGCAATTTGCCATCTTGAATAGCATTGTAAACATCAAGAGGCGTTTTATCAGCCGTGATATTATCTCCACCAGAAACTATAGTGGCTTTTATCCAAAAAATATCATTAACAGTAATTGCACCCGTTAATCCATTTACACTTGTTACTGGATAAGGGGGAGGATTAGTTGCAGAATATTTACTTGCTACTTCAGCCGCAACCGCATCTACGTCTTTTTTCCGTGGAACATCTAATGGGTCAGAATAGGTTCCATAATTTTTCGGCATGATTTATCTCCTTTAGATTAGATAACAAACAATACGGGCTTTATAATCTCCCTCAACAATGCTGATTCCATCTCTATTCATAGTAATGCTTACATCTGTCCCATCATTAGTAATATCACACATAACCATTTCCGATGTTGTTCCCGTATTATCAAATACTTGCACGGTTGCAACTTCATAACCTTCAGGAGCAGTATAATCCCAAGTCGTACCAATATCAAAAGTAGGACAAATACTTTCTTCTACAATAACTTTCGGCTTTTCCCAAGTAGGCGCGCCGCTGCCATTGCTTGTCAATACTTGGCCGGAAGCTCCAGCACCAGTAGGGGCATAAAAGCTCGGATTCTTAGTTGCAGTACCATTGAGAGTAATTGTATTGGCAGTGGCCCCAGGATCAATTCCATTAAGCTTAGTGACCATATCGCTTGTCATAGCACCATTGGCACTGGTAGAAGCCGTTGCCATAGCAATACCATTAGCGCCTACACTAAGGCCATTAGCCGCAACAACCTTTGCAGAAATAACATTGGCATCACTAATACTAATCCCATTGCCAGCAGTATATACATCGACCAAATCTTCAACATTTAGATAGATATGGCTTTCAGTTCCACTACCAGAGGATGTATCATAGGTGTTGATAGTAAAATCAATATACTTAGTACCAGCAGGGAACCCAGAAGGGTCACCAGTGCCAGTAGAAGTCTTAACAGCCGCAGACTTAACCAGATAGTCTTTAGGGATATTGATTACTTCGCCAACGCCAGCACCATCTTTCTGAAGTTGATAAGAAGCCAAATATCCAGAAGTTGCATTGGCCAACTTAACAATAGTATAATCAGGCACATCTACTTCAGGGATAGTGACCATCAAACCATCCGCAGACAAAGAGGCCGCATTACCAGTTGCAGGGTCAAGCTTAACACCTACAGTAGGATTAACAGTAGTACCTTCTACAACAATACCCTTATTAGCAGTTGCAGTTACAGAAGCCACCTTAGTGTCAGCAGCAGCTAAAGCAGCAGCAGCATCATCAACACCCTGTTGAGCCAATTTCTTAGCACCATATACAGTATTCTTAGAGGAATCGTCAGAAGAAGTTCCAAGAACAGCGGCAGCGGCACCAGCAACATCAGCCCCAATAGCCGCAGGAGTAATTGTTTGCGCACTTACAGCGGTAACGTGACCGGCAGCATCAACCGTAATAGCAGGAACAACAGAAGAAGAACCTGTACTTCCAGCAGTCACACCGCTTAGACTATGCCCAACATTGATTTGTTTTCCATTTGAGCCAATATCTACCCACTTATTTCCACTACCAACAGCAAAAGTATCGGTTTTAGCTGTAGCGGCAATAGTAGTATCAGCACTTGCACCAGTTACAGCAGTTGTACCATCGCTTTGCTTTTTAACAGTAATATTAGACCATGCGTTTTGGTTGACTTCACCACCACCAGCAACAGCATTTTTTACAGCTGTATCAAGAGCAACAAACGCTTGTTCTAAAGTCATGCCTTCTGCCACATAACCATCTATTACAGGAGTATAACCAGTTAAAGTAAGACCTGTTACATTGGTAGTTGTTACATTTCCTGCGTTGTCAAGACCAGTAATAACAGCACCAGTTGTAGAGCCTTGATTATAAACTACACCAATAGGCCCCCAATTAGTACCATCAAATCTATAAATAAATTTATCTCCGCTGTTATAATAAATCTGGCCAGCCTTAGCGCCAGATGGAGGCGTTGCTAATGGTTGAATAACAGCGTTTTGTAACTCGTTTTTGTTAAGATTAAGATTTACAAGATAATTCATCTAATCTCCCCTTCTTAATTGCAATATGCTTTTCCGCTAAAAGCAGAAGTAAAAGTTAAAGTTAAAGTGTTTACATCTATATAAGAAATATCACCAACAACCACACTGCTTGCACTATCAACAACAGACACAGCAGGATATTTATTCAAGTTATGTTTAATCGTCCAAGTTGCACTTGCCGAATTTTGATTGTGTACATATGTTTTATCATTTTGAATCCCCAAATCAGTTAATGTTTTATTTCCACTAAGAGTAACATTGTTAATCTGAGGTAGGTTAATTAAAGAATTATAGTCTGTTGCAGTTGGAGTATCACTTCCACCACCACCAACAATAAAAAAAGCGTTTGAAATATTACCGTTTGGCACAAACACCCTATAATTCTCATTTGGTTTTGGCGTAGTTCCATAAAATTTTACTTTATCATAACTTCGCCCATTAAAAACAACGGTAGCCACACTACCATCAACAGATTTACATACACCATTATAAATTTGTGTCGTATTTTCTGTTACCATTTTAGCTACAATAATTTCTATTGCACTAATCAATTCTTCTCTCGGGTCTATGTCGCTACCTCCTTTCTACTTTGTAAAAAATAGGGAACAGTAAAAACCATTCCCTATTTTATTTAACGGCTTCTATTATAAGTCTTTTGCAAAGCCATGTTCTTTAGTCCTGCGACAAATTCTTGTGCATTGGTTACATTGGGTAAATCAACATTGCCTACACTGATATTTGTATTAGATGTTTTGTTTATACCGCCGTATGCTCCGCCACCCGGCAGAAGTGGGCCAGAAGGTGTAGAAACACCACTTGCAGTATAATAAGTTGGTGTTGATTTTGCAGAACCACCGTAGTATTTTTCAGCGCTTTGATGATATTGATTTAAAATATCAGAAATATCTACATTGGGGTCACCACTCTCTAACATTCTTTGGGCAATAGCATGAGCCGCAGTAACACTAAGCGCACTTGGCGCACCCATAATCATATCTTCGCCGCTAATCAATTTCTGATACCAATCCGCAGCATTTAAATAGCTTTCACCTTGAGCATAACTGCCTTGCTGTGCATTAGCCTGAATCATTGCCATACGCTTTAATTCAGCTTCTTGCATTTCAGCAGCACTACTATATCCCTCTCTCATCCAATCAGGGGCTTCACTTTCAGGAATAGTATAAACATGGGGATTGCCATTCTCATCCATCTCAGTAATAGTAAACATACGTTGTTCACCAGTCCCATACACAGCTTGTCTATTCCGTTCCAGTGCTGCTTCTCTTTCTTTTTCTAAGGCCGCAATATCATCTTCAAGCTTCTTTTCACGGTTATAAGCGTCAAGATTGCTTTGAGCAGTGGCTACAGCGTCCATATCTGACATATATTGGAACCGGCCATCTTTAAACACCAGTTGCTTTTTATTTCTGGCAGAGGCCATAGCTTCCAACAACTTTTCATACTCTATCTTTTTCTCAAGTTCATCATTGGTGGTTTTAAGCTTTTCAATCTCAGAATCATAATATTCATTGGTTTCATCATTCAAAGATTTTAATAGTTCTTCTTGGGTTTTGGCCGCTTCTTCAGCATCTTTCTTTTGTTGAGAAATATAATTTTCCCATGCGGCACGGACTTGCTCTGCTGTATTCTCGGCTTCCTTGACAATTTCTTCTGAGGTTTCTTTAGCTTTATTTTTAAGGTCATCACCCAAATCACCAGCATTTTCATTAGAAATCTTTTTGATACCGCCCCACAAATTATTTAGTGCCGTTTCAGAAATTTCTTTCATGCTCTTCATATCTGTTTCGTCAATCAAACGATTGATTTCAGCTTCAAGCATGACACTATTTAAACTTTGTGCAGCATATCCAGCCGCAGTAGCTAATCTATTTAACGCCGCAAGTTTTTGTTTAACATCTAAATCTGTATTATTAAAGATTTTAATAGCAGCAGCACTATCTAAAATAGAACGCTCTGTACGCTCTGTCCCCTTATACAATTCTTTTTGACTTTCAAAAAGCTTAATAGCACCATCAGAAGCAGCGTTTACCATGTCTCCATTTGCTTTATCAACATAAGTCCCTAAAGAATCAAAAGCGTTGATAAGATTCCACATTTCAGGTGTCACTTCATCAGCATTTGTAGAAGCTATTTGTTTAGCAGCTTCAACATAACCAGAAGCTCTTTCAAGAAAATCTTCATATTGCGTTTCATTGATTTCGCCTGTGCGAACAAATTCGTTTGTATATCTTTCAGCTTCATCAGCAAGCCCTTGGTATAATTTTTGGCCAGCGGTACTTACTTTCTCTGATACCTCATCAATAATAGCACCAGCTTCTTCAGCTGTTTGCCCAAACTTTTCTTTAAACTCCGCAAGATATTTGTCTAATTCTTCTTTAGAACCAAATGTTTGAGCAGCAAAAGCTCCCGCATTTGCCCCTGTCCATCTAAGTTGATATTGAGTTTCGCCAGTTGCATAGGTGCCTTTTTGTTGTAGGGTTTGAGCCGCCTGAATTGTTTTAATATCGCCCAGCAAAGCAATATGCTTTTCTAATTCAGCATTTTCTTTTATAAGAGCTTCTTTTTCTCTTAAAATTTCAGGCGTTTTATCTTTCCAAGATAAACTGTTTATTTCTTCAATACGCTCTTTATTAGTTTTTAGCTTTTCATTATCATCTTCAATAGCGGTATTAAGCTCTTCTGTGCTTTTGCGGTATTCTTCAGTTGCTTTATACAAAGCGCCACCAATTGCAAGAACAGCAGCTACGCCTAAAATAACAGGCAACATAGATGAAAACATACCTTCCATTGCAGAGCCAGTTTTAATAACTTCTTTAGTCTTTTCATTAAAAACAGTAGTTACTTGAATCCAAGCCTGTTTCAGATTCATAGCTCCGTTTTCAGTAAGTTTCATTACTTGGCCAAATTTATTAAATTGACTACTAACAACAGGTAATAGTTTACTAACATTCAATAAAGAAGCTCCGCCCCAAGCAGTACCAGTAATCAACAGTATCTTAGAAATAATATTGCCTGTTGCATTGTCAAGTTTAAGGAGCGCATTAACAACATCTAATATAGTTTTTACTAAATCGCTGTTAATAACATTAGTAGCTAATTCTTGAAATGTTTGTTTTAAGGCTTGAACTTTGGCCTCAAGACCGGCCATATAAGCTTCATTTTCTTTGGCGGCAGAACCAGCAGAATTTAAAGCTGTATTTGTGGCCTCAATTGCGTGGTCAAAATTGTTCATTAGTGCAAGGAAATTGTTTAATTGTGTCTTATTTGCAATAGTAACCGCCACATATTTTTGAGTATTTGTATCTAAATTATTCCAAGCACCAGCTAAGTCTTTCAATAATTCATAGCCACTTTTAAGTTGCCCGTTGGTGTCATACATATCAACACCTATTTGCTTAAAAATAGCTGTTATTTTTTCTCCATCTGACGAACTACTATCTAAAACGGCAGATAGATTGGCCATAATAGTTTTAAGTCCGTTTGCAGCTTTACCAGCATTTCTTGTTTGTTCTGTAATTGCAGTAACCATACCAAGGGTGGACTCCATAGAATTACCCATTGCACTGGACGTAGAAGCTACAACACCCAACGCCCGAGATAAATCTCTTGAAGAAACACTAAAAGCATTAGACACAGAGTTCACGGAGTCAACAATGTGCGTTGCATTGGCCGCAACATCGCCACTTGTTTGATTAAATGCAATCAATTGAGAAATTAAAAAACTTGCAGAATCAGCCGCAGAAACTTCTTCGTCGGCTACGTTGGAAAACATGGCCGCAACCTGACCCAATTGTGCAGAATCTTCATCGTTAAAACCATTCTTACGAAATTGGGTTGCGCCCTCAAGCATTTCTGACGTTTATATTGACTTACTTTTTATTAAGATATCCCCAATCATTATCGTACTTGTCTTGTTCTTCGATTTCCTTTTTGGCCTTTTTGCTTGCCTCTGGATTTGTTGTTTCTTCAATTGCCTGTCCCATACATCCCAACAATACTGGTGTTCCTAATGCACACATAAGAATTCCTATCGTAAGACTATTGCCTAAATAAGCACAAACACCACCAAAAATATTCCACAACAAAACCACGATGGCCATAGCCCACGTCCAAGATTCTCTATCAGTCTTTTTCTTACCAGTATGATTAACAATAAGATAAACAACGCCCCAAACAATTGCCAACGGAATACCAAAAAATACGAATATCATAATAAATCCTCCCTTTGTTTTTTGTAAATTCACAATATCACAATAAAACAAAATTGTCAATACTTTTTCCCAATATTTTTTCAAATATCGCCTGACTATTTCTTCACCCATATATATGGAGGGCTGCTCTGTATAGTCGATTGACACACCGCTCATCACGGCTTTGCGCCCAATCTACCATTTTGTCACGCATTTTATATATTTTGCGTGACAGATACTTAGGGCTTTCGCCCATATATCATCCTTACTATTGTAATGGTTTCCCACATTCATATAGACTTGTCTCATCCTATATTGTAGTCGTAAGGCTTTAGGTTTTCAAGGGTTTAGGAGCTATTCTTTATGCTACTTTACCATCGTAACATACCGGCTCAGACCTACTCGGTTTACCGGTTCGGGCCACAGTTGACCCAAGTTCATTTAATTTACCAATATAATTATCAAGAGCGCTGCCTTGTAAATCAGACACCTTTCTAAACTCAATCATAGCTGAATCAAGTTCAAAAATTTGACTTACCAAACTCTTAATAGCATTTGTTGATTTTTCAAAAATTTCATTCGCGACATTAAATGTTAAACCAAAAGTTTCTACTTCTTTAGCAGCTTCAGCTGACACATCTCTAACTTTAGCTATACCGTCAGCAGTTTCTTTTAAACCTTCTGATTTTGCCTTAATTTCAATAGGCGCAATCCCCTTGGCTTTTTCTTTTAATGATTTCTCTAATGATTGTTGTGAAACTTCAACATCAATTAAAACTTTATAGTTTGCACTTGAAGCCATATCTCACCATCCTTTATTTTTTGTGATTTTGGCCTTTTAAAATTTGACTATAAGCGATAAGTATTCCTTCAGCAACATCATCTTCTGATTTTTTACTTTTCGGCCCATACCATTTTAAATCTAATCTAAACAATTCGTTTGCTTTAGTTATCGCTTTTTCTTTTAATATGTCTCTATGAGTGCCTTCTCTTGTACCATCAAACATTCCAATATCTTTACGCCATGCGCTGGGCAATAAAAATACAGGCTTAATTTTATATCCTGCGCAAAGACATAAAATCATACCATGTACTGCCCCCAATTGTTCTAATGTTTTGTTTCCAGGCTTTAAAGGTACAGATTCCACATATAAATTCTCTGGTTTATAATGTTTTAATAATTTAGCCAATTCAACCGATTCAATCATAATTCTTTCTCGCCAGTCTTTCGACTTTGGCGCAATTGCTCCATATTGAATTAACTTATCATCTTCAAATACACCAAAACCAGTGCAAGTAGTAGAAGCATCTATTCCTATACTTATCATTGTCTTTTCTCCGGCTCGGGCTTCGATATTAAAGATACTTTCAGCCCATATTTCTTACAACCCTGTTGAAACCATTTATCAAAATTAGTTTTACCTACATTTGATATCAGTCTATCAAAAGCGTCTCTTTTTTCACGCCAATAACCATCACCAAAAGCTGGGCCAGCAATACCCTGATAGATAATATTGGCCAAATATTGACGAGAATCTACACCTTTATATCTGCCACTTACACCGATATGTTGTCCATAGTTACTACTTTCAGGATTGTCGCTACCAATAGACATTTTTTCCCAATCGTAATAAAACTCACCACGAACATCAGCACCAGTGCCTACAGCCGTCCATACCCGCTTATCCCATGCTTCAGCAAACTCGCCTGTTCTTTGATAGACCGATGGGGTTCCTTTATCATAAACCTTTTCTTTAATAAACTTAGTATTAGCTTCTAAAATTTGGTCTAAAATATAATCAACAACTTGTTTTAATGCTGGTTTAAACGCCGCTTTTATTTGATTTTCGTTTGTTATTATTACTGCCATTCTTCTCAACCGCCTTTGGCATAACACTTAAAACTTGAGTTAGCGCCCTACTAATAGATTCAGTATAATTTAACGCTTCTTGAATATCATAGAGATTGATAATTTCTGCTTTTACAGCATCAATCAAGCCACTCTGTAGCAAAGTATCATGGCCAATTTCTTCAAGCTTTTCTTTTTCAATATTGGTAGCAAACATCAACGTACACAAATCAATAGAAATCTGTCTTTCGCCCCAGCTTTTCAATGAATTAACACCGTTGACAATTGCCTGAATTTCTGATACAGTTAAATAAGGCTTAACTTCAATGCCATACTTGTGCAGATATACCTTATCCATTACTTTAATCTCTTTCATTCCTTTTATTCCCTTTCTTCTTTTAAAATTTTACAAACTTGGAAACCCATAGCATACCAATACCAATAATAACTATAATCCAGGGGAAATTGTGTTTGAGCCAATTTCTCATATCAAATTTGCCAGCATCTTCAAGTGTTACAACTTTGCTTTCTACAATACTTAATTTTTCACTTGTATTTTTGTTAGCCTTCTCAAAGTCAGTTTTCATGGCTTTCATTTCTTGAGATTGCTCATCCATTTTATCACTTAGTTTGACCATAGAAACACGGACATCTTGCATTGTAGTAGTCAATACTTCGTTGCTTTTAATGCTTCTTTCAATTAAATCTTGTAAATAAGGACGTGTAGACTCTAAAGTTGTGAGTCTGTGTTCATGGTCATCTAATTTTGCGTAAATTTTGCTGTTTTCACCATCTGCCACATTCACACCCTCACTCTCTTATTTTATATTCGCCGTTTTTTAATTTCTTTATGCGGACATAAAAAGGTGTATAATCAAATGGATTCTTTATTCTGACAGTTTCGTTCTCAACATCAATATACAACCAGCCTTTGCGCTCTTCTCTTACTTTATTATAACCTTCAGGCACTTGTATATTTAATTTAACTTTACAGTTAATCGGCATATATTTATTATTTTTCCATTGGCCATCTTTTGGACATAAATACCGCCAAGGACATACTTGTTTAGTTATTTCACAAGTATTATCTTTTACATATTCACACATATTTTTAAAAAAATAGGGATAGCTCAAACAGAACCATCCCTATTTATTATCAATTAGCCATTAGTGACGTAAATATATGCTGGGTCAATATTTGCATAGCCAGTTAGAGCAACGGAAATAACCGAGGCGGTAGAACCAGCAGTTACAACGCCCTGCTGGGTAACAGTTGCATCACCACTAATCTTAGTAAAGGTAAAGTTACTGTTATCTTTACGCTGAGAAGCAGTACCATTACCATACACCACACGAACAATGGCAGTTTCCTGACCCTGAGCTTCAAGCTCCATTTCAGCGTTCTCCACGGCAAGAGCAATCACGCTATCCTGCCACTTAGCGCCATAAATTTGTTCGGTCATACTACCGTAAGTGGCTTCGGTTTCACAACCAGTGCCAGAAGTATACCGGAAAGCAGTACCACTCAACTGTGTAGGCGCGGAACTTGTGGCGTTCAAAGTCAAATCCTGAGAGGGGTCAAGACCCAAACGAGGAATATCAGTAATCAACCGACCAATGATAGAAGCAGAACTGGTAGCGTTAATATCAGCGTTGTACAAATCGTTGATAATAACAACATGAATTTCATCGGGGTTGAAATCAGCAGGAATAGACATCATTCTTGCATTTTCATCCATATAAGGATATTTAATGCAATATACATCATTAACCTGTGCGCCAGAAACAGTCATATAATACTTACTACCAGTTTGAGTAATAGCACCAATTGTCCAACCACTGTCAGCAGGCTTCTTATACCAACCAATCATAACGCCATTAAATGTTGCGGGTGTCTTGGGCAATTCAATTTGTCCAGCAGTAACCACTTTTTCACCAGCGCCTTGAGATTCATAAATACCAGTACCACCCTGCTCAATAGTAGTACCAAGAGTCCAAGCCAGATATTCCAGTTTAAAAGTAGCATTGGTTAGAGTAACATTCAATGTAGAATCACTAAACCAACGACCCAGTAGAGGATTAGACTTACCGCCCCGAACTTCATTGGGAGAGGCAGAAAAAGAAAACGTATTCTCAGTAAGAGTATCGCCAACGCCGATAAAATCATTGCCCTTAAAAATCAACGCTTTACCAACATTAGCTAAAAAAGTTTCAGCCATCTAAAGCTTCCTCCTTATTTTATAAATTGTGTTGTTTTAATAACATTTCTGTATCTGATAAATTGTTGGAATCTGACATGTTAATACTACCATCCCCACCAAAAGAATTTTTATATTTACCAACTGTAGTTAAATATCCATCCATCTTATTCTTTTTATGAGGGAATATCCAATGTTCCATTTTATTGCCGCTACCAGCAAACAGGGCCACTGGCCTTGTAGTAGTAAACTCAACCTCTCCAACAACTTCATTAAATAATAATTGATATGCCCTAAGTGTCATTTCACTTTGTTGTGTTTTGTTTAAACCTGTATGTGCAGTAATAATAGCCATCTTTCTTTCCAAAGATGGCACTTCCATACCAAAATTTTTAATACTATCAACTTTTATCATCATTTCTTTAATATCAGGACTAATATAACTATCATCATAAGATGGATTCTGTCTCTTATACACATCTGACGCTGCCGACGACTCCTTACGTGTAGATCT
>ERZ1026880.1081-NODE-1081-length-12187-cov-62.745961_pt1 | contig 12187 bp, 9 predicted proteins | sample MGYA00380170_ERZ1026880 | MGnify/ENA primary metagenome ERZ1026880 (study PRJEB33269, sample SAMEA4719806) | human gut metagenome | biome: human-associated habitat; feature: organic feature; material: feces | place: Cameroon | collected 2013-10 ...
TGAGTTGTACGCTGGCTGCCAATCCGGGCGGGTTCGGCGGCAAGACCGGGCTGTACGAGGTGGGAGTGCCGATCAAGTGCGCCACAAAAACCGGCTACCAGATGGCACAGGTCGGTGACAGCATCGACCTAAGCTACGCCACAGTCAACAGTCGGCGCGGACGGGTTGGTAAAGAGATTGCGCATACACTTACAACGGGCTGCCAACAAGGCACTGTTGAAGTTCGCCCGGTCAAAAATCCCATCAAGTCCGACCTCGCCCGCAACACCGAACGCACCGGTAAGCCTGGCGCACCCATGCATACACTTACCACAAAAGACCGTCACGGTGTTCTGTACGAGGGTCGCATCCGCCGCCTGACACCGCGCGAATGTCTGCGGCTGCAGGGCTGGGCAGATGACCGCATCGACACGGTGCTTGCCATTCAAAGCGATAACCAAGCCTACAAGCAGGCAGGCAACGGCGTGACAGTCCATGTGGTGGAAGCCATCGGGCGGAGAATTGCAGCCATGGACGCAGAACTGCGGGGTGAGGCGCTTGCCCCTTGATTTCCGTGACCAGTATTTTGGCTGTGAAATTGAACTGACCGGGATAAACCGCGCCACGGCAGCCCAAACGCTGGCCGACTTATTTGGCACCCGCGCCGAGCATTCCGGTGGTGGCTACGATGCCTACCGCGTCAAAGATTTGGACGGTAAAGAGTGGAAAATCGTTCGGGACGGCAGCATCCATCCCGAATGCCGTAGGCGGTCTGTTCTTATCGGGGAAACCTACAAGGTTGAACTGAACTCCCCCAAACTCGAATACGGCGAGATGGAAAAGCTGCAGGAGGTTGTCCGTTCCTTACGCCGCGCAGGGGGCATCGTAAACGACAGCTGCGGAATGCACGTCCATGTGGATGCAAGCAAGCACACGCCGCAAAGTCTGAAAAATGTACTTTCTATCATGTATTCCAAAGAGGATATTTTGTTTGCAGCACTCAAAGTCAACCCTGCTCGCATCGACAGTTATTGTCAGGCGGTGGATGAGCCGATTCTGGAAGAAATCCGCAAGCTGCCCAGCGGCGCAAGTATGGATCAGCTGAAAGACCGCTGGTATCGCGGGCGGGACGGCAGCGACTATCACTACCACCAGAGCCGATACCATGCCTTAAATCTCCATTCCGTGTTCTACCATGGCACAGTCGAGTGGCGGCTGTTCAACTCCACGTTGCACGCGGGCGAAGCGAAAGCCAACATCATTCTGGCCATGGCGATCTCCGCGCAGGGCATCAACCAAAAGTACACGCAGTTCAGGAAAACGCCCATCGGGGATAATCCGGCGTTCACCTTCCGCACCTTTCTGCTGCGGCTGGGGCTGATCGGCCCGGAGTATAAGAATGTGCGAATGCACCTGCTGAAGAACCTGCCCGGTGACAAAGCGTGGCGGCACGACAAGTCGCTGTATCCCAGCAATCAACCACGGCCCCGCACTGACGAGGTCAGATAAGGAGAAATCCAATGTCTCGAAAAGAATACTTTGCCTATGGCTCCAATCTGAATTTTGATCAGATGGCCTACCGCTGTCCCGAAGCAACGGTGGTAGGCACTGCCAAGCTGGATGACTATGAGCTGGCATTCCGGCGCGGCTACCTGACGATTTTGCCCAAAGAGGGCGCAAGCGTTGAAGGACTGATCTGGTCTGTCACTGACCATGACGAATCACAGCTTGACTGTTACGAGGGCTACCCGACATTCTATGACAAGGAAACCATGACGGTTACGGATGCAGATGGCACGCCGCATGAAATCATGGTTTACACCATGAACGCACCGTACCGCGACCAGCTGCTCCCGGTCAGTAGCCGCTACAATGCGGTTGTTTTGCAGGGGTGTCTGGATGCCGGTATTTCTCCGCAGCAGTTCTATGATGCTGACGAAAAATACAGAAAAGCCTACAAGGCCAGAGCCGCGCCTTCCCCTAAGAAACACGCTCCCGAACGCTAACCAAGCCCGCTGCACTGTGCAGCGGGCTTTTTCTTTTGCAACAAAAGGAGAATCAGTATGAAAAACAAACACAGAATAAAGCAGTGCTTGTCGCTGCTGCTGGCGGGAGGAATTGCGCTCACAAATCTGGGCGCAGCGCTGCCAGCCTTTGCGGAGGATTCCCACGCCACGCCGGAGACAGCCGAAGCCGCCACACCGGAAACCGCTGAAGCCAATGTCCCGACACCGAATCTTTCGCAGATCACTGAAAATCTGTACGACGATCTGCCGGACGCGCCTACCGGCAGTTACCTTGGCAGCATGGGTCTGCCCGTGGCAACCGGCGAGACAAAAATCGGTATCTCCGCGTGGGTTTCTGACCTGTATGACGGCGTAGATGCCCATATGGATGCCGATGCGCTGAACGCAGATGAGAACACGGTCACAATCGGCAAAACTCCCGGTACAGACTATGCCATTGTTCCGCTGCTGGCGCAGGTCGAATACCCGGCAGACGGTGCGGTATCTGAAATCATACTGCCGGATGGTGTAGAGCTTTTAAGCTACCGCTCCACCGATTATGAGCCTATCCCGGCAGACGAGCAGGAGCAGGCTGAAATCCTGCACCATACATACTCGGAGCAGTCGGCGGCAGCCACCGGCCTGTATGTGAAAGCCTCTGCCGATTTTACGGCGCAGCTGGTCTATACGGATTCAGACGGCAGTTCGCAGTCAAAATCTATCCATGTACAGATCAGCGAGGATGCCGCACCCACACAGATGTATGCCGACACCGGCGATGACGGCATTGCCGCCTATGCTGCAGGGCCGACTCCGCCGTATGCCACTGGCAAAATCACCAGTATTGCCAAAGAGGGCGGCACTTGGCTGATTTGGTTCAACGGTCAGGAAGCCTACTGTTGCAGCCACGGCCTGAACGGCCAGCCCAAGGGCTGCCCTACCTACAGCTTCTCTCATGTGTCCCGCCTTGAACCCGGCCAGTATACGCCGGGCAACCACTATGCAAACCAGGTCAACATCTGGGGCGGTCTTGGTCAGCTGAGTCTGGATATGCTGGATGATCGTCCTGTTGTGGCAAGCCTTGAAGATGATCCTGAAGGCTGTGAAGAACAGCCGGACATCCTTGGCAGCCTTTACGATGAAACCCAGCAGTGGATCATGGAAAACTATCCCGACAGCTACGCGGCGCAGACCTATATTGCTGCTGCGGAAGAACTGGTAAACGGTACAAATGCACAGTCCGGGGAAAACGGCTACTACACCTACATCTATAACCCGCCCGCAGGGTATGCGTGGCAGGTTGTGGCACTGGTCGGTGAAGAAATTGCGGGCGGCACTGAGATCCCGGATGTGCCGAGTGTTCCGGAACCGAAGTATTATTCCGCTGCGTGGACAGCTCCTGCGCAAAGCGCCAGCGGAAGCTTTGATCTGACATTCACAGTCAACACCGACAAGGTTCAGCTGAACACGCTGGAAAAGGTGGACGGCGCGGTCATTACCATCACGCCCAGCCGGACCGGCGGCAGCGTGGACGGCGGCAGCTGGCAGATGAGTCCTGCCGGAGCGCAGACCATTACCACAAGCGGTCACACGCCGGATGACAGTTTTCACCTCAACGGCGGCGATGGTTCTGCCACATGGACGGTTCACTACGAGGTGTCCAAGACCAGCACCAGTACGCTTTCCGGGCAGGAAGGACCGTTCACCAGCCAAGCCGAAGCGGATGCTGCTGCAGAAGCCGCCAAGAATGCGGCTATCGGGCAGCTGCAGAACGAAGCGCAGGGCATGGTAGACGCCGCCATTGCCTCGGCGCGGGCGCAGCTTGCCAATATTACATTCAGCTATGACGAGGTCACCATCCCGCATGGCTTCGATTCTACACTCGGTGCGCTGGGCAGCCACCAGACTATTACAGTTCCTGCAAATAGTAGAAACGACTACAAAATGCAGAACGATGAATGGTCGGTAAAGGTCAGCATCGACAAAATCGACAGCGAAACCAAGCAACGCATCAAGGGCGACGCCGAGTTTAAGATTTTCGAGTGGGATACCGTAAATCAGCGGTATATTCCATTCGGCGGTTACAACCAGCACAAGGTCGAACGCCAAGCAAATGGTACCTACAAGGTCATCAACCACAGTGACTATGCAGGCGGTTCGGACGATTTGTTCTATACCCAGCGCAATGAGGGCAAGTTCGTCATTGTGGAAAGTCGTGCTCCCAGCGGGTACTATGGCGATTGGACGGATGTAACCAAACCCGGCACGGCAGGCTCTGTGCTGGGTAAGCGGGCGTATGCCTTTGAAATCACGAAAGCGTTGGACGGTCATACGATTTGGCTGGGCAACGCCGATTATAGCGCCGACATTACTACGACCAACAGCGGCGGCACGCTCATCGACACCGGCGAGGGCATCGTAACCATCACTTTTGGCAGCCGCAATGCAGATAAGACCTACGCCACAGACCCCACGGGCATTGCCGGAAACGAAGATTCCTACACCATGCACGCCAATGCCGACAAGATGCAGAACGACCGTGTCCTCGGTAATATCCTGCTGACAAAAGTGGATCTGGACGCTGCACGGTATCTGGCTGCGGGCAGCAACGGCGACAATACGCTGGAGGGTGCAGTGTACGATCTGTACGCTGCAGACACGATTGAACACCCGGACGGTGTTTCGGGTGTGGTTGATTATTCCAAAATCACCGATGCCAATGGCACGCCCATTTGGCACACTACGGTTCTCACCAACGGCGGCTGGGATACCGATTACCTGCCCATTTTGCAGAAAGACCGACTTGTGGCTTCCGCCCAAATCAAGGACGGCAAGCTGGCTTTTGCCAACCTGTACATGGGCAGATATTACCTTGTGGAACGCGCCACAGGTCTGGTGCTGCCGATTGATGGCAACGGAAAACTGTACATCACTGGAAAGTATCCACAACTTAATAAGAAACTGGAACGCACCGGAAAATACAACAGCCTTGCCACCAAGGGCGGCGAGTACACCGACTACATCTACAAAAACCAGTATTCTGCTGTGGCTGAGAGCCGCAAGCTGGACGGTAGCAAAGCGTGGGATGGCTATTATCTTTCCTACGCCAAAGGGTATCTCTGCGATGAGGTCAACCACTACAAAACCCTGCCCTATGCAGATGAATCAACCTACCACATCCATGCCGAGCAGGAAAGCCAAGACGAAGTCCTCAAATCCGGCTTTAGTTTGCAAAAACTTGTTTCCACCACTGGACAGCCTAGTCCTGCTTTGAAATTGGAAGGCGCGGGCTTCACCGTTTACCGCATCTCTAAACTGAGCAAGGCCGCGCAGTTCAAGCAGAACCCGGATGGTAGCTATGATGCCGCCAGCATCCTGTCCGCCTACCGCAAAGACAATTACGATAACGCCACTCTCAAATACGATTTCACCCATGAGGGACAGGCCGTCGCCAATATGTTCGAGAGCAGCACCGATACGGTCAACGCCTATAACGCGACCTTGACCGCAGACGGCGACTACGCCAACGGCAGGGGCAACGGCTGGATGCCCACGGATCAGCCCGCTGAGTATAGGCTGGGAGAAATGTTCACGAACGATGAGGGCATTTTCCGCGTGGAAGGCTTGCCCTATGGGCAATACCTTGTCGTGGAAACCACCATCCCCAAGGATGTGTTCCAGTGTGATCCGTTCATCGTGACAGTGGACGCCAACAGCCCGCAGAGCCGATTCACGATTCCTGCGGGCAGCGTCACCACCGCCAGCAACGACTACATGACCTACAATGTGCTGGACGAGGAATTGGAAGGCTATTTGCAGCTCATCAAGACCGACACCGAAACCGGCAAGGCGGTCAAAATCGCGAACACGGCCTTTGCTCTGTATCGGCTGGACGAAAAAGACCGCAAGACCCGCATTTCCATGATCGACCCCGTCAGCGGCAGCGCCACCAAGAAAACGGATGTGTTCTACACCGATGCAGACGGTCTTATGAAAACACCCGAAAAACTGCCGCTGGGCAGATATTTGATTGAAGAATTGCAAGGTCCGGAAGGGTATGATTAGCGCCTATTAGGAAAACACACTGTCAAAGGGGTTTGTAGCGGGGGTTAGCCCGCTACTGCGGTATCTTCCGTAGTGTTGATTTCAATGTACTCGGCAATCTTGCGGAGCTCGTCAGCAAATTTGAATTTCACGCTGATATTGCCGTTTTCATAGACCTTGATATAGTCCACAAGTTCAACCAAGATTTCACGGTTGAGGGCTTCAATGTTCTGATACTTCATAAAGGCTACCAGTGCAGGATGCTCGTTGTCTACACCGTTTGCCAGTTCTGCGCGTTCAGCGTTCAGCCGAGTGAGCACTGCGGAAATATCAGAAGTCTGCCGTTCATAGTCGGCCTTCATATCCCGGTATTCCTGCTGGGTGATTTCACCGTCTTTCCAGTCCTGATAAAGAGATTGCTTGTAGCGTGTTATCTTTGTCAGTTCCCGCTCTTTTGCAGCTATCAGATCGTCCAGTCGGTAAGACTGGCTTTTTTTGATTGGAGCGGAATTGATCTGCGTAACGATTTCCGAGTAGGAAACAGCCAAATGTACCTGATGCTGTACGGCGAACAGAACAGCAGCCTCCAGCCGTTCATGCTTGATTGAGTGCATGGTGCAGGCTGTCCGGGAACGGTTCTTATAGGTTGAGCAAGAATAATATACATTGTTGTTCTTGCCAACGCATCGGGTAATGGCCCGCCCGCAATCGGCACATTTCAGAAAGCCGCTGAATAAATGTACCTCACGGCCTTTCGGGGAAGTACGGGTATCACGCTGTAAGAGAGCCTGTACCTTATCGAAAGTTTCATAGTCGATAATGGCCTCATGCGTTCCAGCCACTTCCACCCATTCCTCGCGGGGAACAGCTTCAATCTGGTGTACCTTGTAGCTTTTTACCCGGCTCCGGCCTTGGGCTAAGTCCCCGGTGTAGGTCGGATTGGTAAGAATGGAGTGGATCATGCGGGCTCCCCACATAGGATCGTCATACCCTCTTGTCGAAACAGGCAAGCCCTTTTGTACCTTGTAAGCCGAGGGGCTCGGTACGCCGTGTTCGTTCAGGTACAACGCGATAGCACGTTTTGATGACCCTTGAATAAGCATTGTGAAAATGAGTTTGACATTTTCAGCAGCATCGGGATCAACAATCAGCCTGTGCTTGTCCTTTGGGTGCTTTACATAGCCGTAAGGAGCAAATGCTCCGATATACTGGCCGTTGCGCCGTTTGTAATCAAATACCTGCCGGATCTTTTTGGAAGTCTGATAGCAGTAATTATCGTTCATCACGTTTGTAATGGGAACGATGATATTTGAAACGCTGTCGGGGTTCTTGTAGCTGTCCACATTCTCAGCAAGGCTGATAAAGCGAACACCCATTTGAACAAACAGGTTGTCGATCAAACTTCCGGCATCGCTATAATTTCGTGCGAAGCGGGACAGGTCTTTTACTATAACGCAGTTGATTTTACCACTCATGACATCCGCCAAGAGCCGTTGAAAATCTTCACGGTTAGCGTCCGTTCCAGTATGTCCGTCATCTACATATTCCGTGATACTTTCAAACTCGTCAATGTTGCGTCGGTAAAAATCGTTCAGTAGGTCACGCTGGTTTTTTACGCTGTTGCTATCGTCTTTTCCTTTTTTTAAATCTTCCTTTGAAAGCCGGATATAGATGCCCAGCCGCCAGCGGCGGATTGTGTAAGAGGGAGAGAAACTCTGCTGATACCCTCTGTTTTTTGCTCGTGCCATTGTTCCTCCTTCCCTATCACATTACACTTATATTATAACTCTGTCCGGGGAGGACAACAAGGATGCCTCCGCTTCGGGACACTTTGTCTCGAAGAAGCAAAACGAGCTGTAACCGAAGTTACAGCCCGCTTCTTTGCCGCAGCAGGAAATCCGTCAGCTTATCTTGGAGAGATGGCCCGCTTTCAGCAAATTCAATTTTCACGCCAACTCCACCGATGCAAAAGCAGTATGGATTTTTGACAGTCTGCAAAAATCGAGTGATGCGCTCCTTTCGGGAAAGCGCATTGTCAAAGGTCATACCGCTCACATCAGGCAGGGACTCGGCAGCCACCGCGCCAATGTCAACGCTTCTCATTTGTTCAAGTTCCTGTGTAGTTAATTTCACGGTAAACCTCCTTCGCAGATTGATAGAACGCCTCCCGCTGTTTGCTGGGGAAACGCAACAGGCCAGCACCACCGGGATGCTGGCCTATTGCCTTACTCCACCTTGGGACACTTTGTCTCGAGGTTTATTATAGCTTTTGAATATTAGAGAGCGCCGCACATATTTACTTGACCTGTCCAAAGACAATCTTTATTTTCTGTGCGGCGCTCTCAACGCAAGTAAAGCGACAAGCCCGGAGGAACAGGCAGCCAGTCTGTTCAGCGCCGGATCATGGCCTTGGGCTGGCTGGGCCCATTTACAGTGCTGATGTTGTTCGCTCAATCTCTTTGGGAAGATGTCAACGCGCACCCACCGTCTGGCTCCCCGTACTTATTCAGGGTTGCCGTTATTCCCTTGCGTTAGGAAGAAAACCTCCTCTCATAAACCGAGACATTTTTTCATCAATTCCAAGTGGGTTAAGAAGAAAAAATCAAAAAGTTTTTTTCATGCGTTCAAGGCCACGCTTGATCGACTGGCGAATAGACTCCTCATGTACGCCCTCGGCCTCGGCAATTTCCTTAATCGACTTGCCAAGAATGATATGTGCGTCAATTCTGCGGCCCTGGATCTCCGGCAGAGAATTGAGAGCGTTCCACAGACGAAGAAAGGTTTCCATCCGTTCAAGGAGCTCCTGCGGGGTCGGCTCATGCAGGCAAGCGGAATACTCAATCCCGTCATCGCAGTCCAGAGAATACTGCGCCTTGTGCCGGGAGAGCCGCCGCTGGTAGGCCATCTCATAGCGGGCATCGGCCTTGAATACTTCGGCCACCTCGTCAGAAACTTCGATAAGCTGATCCTGCGTGTACCAATAATAAAAATCTTTCAAATTGATAGTAGTCACCGTAAAATCCTCCATTTCAGTTTGTTCGGGGTTGGTCGGAAACGAAATGGAGTAACGGCGGAGAACGGCACCGCACCTCGGGACACTTTGTCTCGAAGTCTGGAAAGCAAAATGCGCCTGCGCGACACGAAGCCGCACAAGCGCACGAAAATATATTATCGGTTATGTACTGTTTAATTTCACATTCAAAGCCGGACTGCTCCGATGGAGGGGCTACGCTTTTTTTAGCTGGTGCAGATCACGCGAACAATGAAATAATAAAAAGGACACGGCAATACCTCCCGGGAACCGCCGTGTCTTAAAAAAAGGTGACTTTAATACACCCTCCGTATTTCTGCTATTTGAAAAGAAAACGGCGGCTTGAAATTGCTATTTCAAAACCGCCGTAAGGCTACTGTATTTTGTTTTGGCGCATAGAAACTCAGCCGCCGAAACAACGGTTTTTTTATTATCCCGTTGAGCGGTTGTACTTCTATATGTTTGGTTTGACTCTATTGCCGTTGTGACTATCTATCAACACTTTTCTCTGCTATGTATCTATACGCCAACTTATAAACCTGTGCCACTTTTTTGTCCGAAACATCCCAAGTAGAGATTTCTTCTTTTATAAGTGTAGGAAATTTCTTGCTTATATCTCTTAGTGCGTTCCCTGCTGATTTTCGGACATATTCGCTGTTATCTGCTTTCAAATCGGATAGGAGGGAAATTGCAATTTGAGGATTTTCTCTAAAATAATCGCGGTTTGTCCATATACGAAGTCCCTCCGAAACAGCTCGGCGGACATTAGGGCGACTATCTTGCAACCATTCTTTAATAGTTGGCAAAGAGTTTTTATATCCGTTTGTAGAACAATATATATCAAAAGCCATAGCCAAAACTTCTTGGACTTTCCAACTCGGATGTGTACTTACAGTTTCGCTCAAAAACTTTAATGCAGTTGGGCGCATTGAACTTGCATAACCATATAGGAGCACACCGATTTCTTGAATTTGAAAATATTCTGAGCAATACAATTCCGAAGCTATTTGGATATATTCATCGGGTGAATAGGATCTACTTAATTTAAAAGCTTCTTCCTTAACCTTTTTCAAATTGTCTTTGTCAGTGATTGTGTCAACTAAGTGTTGTAAGTATCCCTTATCCATAAAAAAGCCTTTCTGCAATCTTGAATTTTTAGTTTCATAATAATAGATGCTCAAACGAAGGCAAAGACTCGGCCTCACTAACAATTTCCATAAAATTTTTTTACAAGCAATATAATCCCATCAAACCACTTTTGACTTGGCCTTTGATCAGGAATGTTATGATAATAATGCAATATCATTTGCGTAGTCTTTGTATTTTGAACATAACCATTTTGCTTGTAGTTTAACACAGTGAGGGATTGCCTCATTTTTTTCTGGATTGAATTTCTTGTATTCATAAATTCAATCCATTCCTTGCAGGTGCATGGGTTATTTATATCTAAAAAACTACAATGCCCTTGAAAAAATGACTCCAAATTTAACCTTGCACGATATAATAATCCCTTGACAGCTTTAGGAGTAATATCTAATATTTCGCTCACTTCTTTTATTGATAAGCCAAACATATCAACTAAGGAAAAAGCTATTCTTTGATTAAGCGACAACTTTCTTGTCATGGCTAAAAAGCACCCGTCGCGCAGTTTTATCACTTCTTCATTTGCTTCTACTTCATCCAACTGAATAGATGGAGGAGTAACTAATAACTTACCATCCCGTTCTAATTCTTCAATACTTTCAAAGTATTCAACATTATTTTCTCGTTGTTGTTTGCGTAATGACATACGAAACTCGTTGATACAAATTATCCGAAGCCACTTCTTGATCGCTTCTGGACTTCTAAGCTCCTTTATGTGGAGCCACGCTTTAATAAAAGTTTCTTGCGTTAGGTCATCTGCATATTCGGGGTTAGCCGATAATTTTAACGCCAAATTGTAAACATATTGCCCATAACTTTCAATGATATTTTCAATTTTGGGCAATTCTTTGCGACGGCGATCAGAGGGCTTTTGAGCATTTCGAGGTATGAGCCACAGTCTACTAAACTTTACGGCACCCTCTATACGATTTTCTTCGCATAATTTCTGTATGCGGCGTTCTGAAATTCCCCAATTCTTTGCAGCATCTTGTACCGAAATAAAATCCATATTCCACCTCCAAAAATCAATCATGAATAATTATATACGGTCAAACGAATAATTTCAATCATGCTAATATGAAGTTAAATAGTCAGTAGTATGAAATACACAGTCGTTCAAATAATATCACATGAAATGTAAAATCATATTAGGTGATGTTATGAAGATAGAACGAGATGAAAGACGCTTTGATTTTCACGATATAGGGCTCGCCATCAAGCGTGCAAGAGAAGCCAGCGGCATGACACAGGAGCAACTGGCCTATATTGTTGACCGCGCTCCGCGTACCATTATGACCGGCATTATCCCGGACATCGGTCCGGACGGCAAGGTGCAGGTCACGATGGAATACAACGGCGACACGCCTGTGCGCATCACCACAGTGGTCATTTCTGTCCAGCACAAGGAGGACACCGACACCAACAAGCTGGCGGATCTGCTGGACGAGTATGTGTTCCCGCTGGCCTTTGACGGTATGCCCGCCGATGACGCGGAAATCATCCTGAACCCCAGCGGCAAGTTTGTGCAGGGCGGCCCGGATGCCGACACGGGTCTGACCGGGCGCAAGCTCATGGTGGATACCTACGGTACCTTTGCACCCCATGGCGGCGGGGCGTTCAGCGGAAAAGACCCGACTAAAGTAGATCGCAGCGGCGCGTACATGGCACGTTTTATTGCCAAAAACATTGTGGCAGCGGGCTTTGCCCAGCGCTGTCAGGTCACGCTGGCGTATGCCATCGGGCAGAAAGACCCTGTCATGGTGGAGGTAAACACCTTTGGCACCGGCATCTGCGAGGATGACTGTTTGGCTGCAGCGGTGCGCAAGGCGTATGACCTGACCCCTGCGGGCATCATCAAGCAGCTCGACCTACTGAACCCCATGTACAGCCGCACGGCGGCGGGCGGGCATTTCGGGCGCGAGGATTTTTCGTGGGAAAATGTTGAACATATGAGCGACCTCGCCGCTTACATTGTGTAATTGCC
>ERZ1026880.1085-NODE-1085-length-12174-cov-4.834557_pt1 | contig 12174 bp, 8 predicted proteins | sample MGYA00380170_ERZ1026880 | MGnify/ENA primary metagenome ERZ1026880 (study PRJEB33269, sample SAMEA4719806) | human gut metagenome | biome: human-associated habitat; feature: organic feature; material: feces | place: Cameroon | collected 2013-10 ...
ACGTGACCGGCACCCAGCTGGCTAAGATGCTGCTGGTTTCCCTGGGCTATAAGTCCGAGAACGAAGGCTTCACCGGCAACGCTTGGGCCACCAACGTCAACACCGTGGCTTCCGCTAAGGGCCTGTATGAGGGCCTGGAGTCCATCGACCCCTCTGCTGCTATCACCCGTGATAACGCCGCTCAGATGGTCTGGAACGCCATGAACGCCTACGAGGTCGAGTACAAGACCAGCCTGATCGCTGACAAGGACGGCAAGCTGTCCACTCAGATCACTGTTCAGGACAAGGTCGTTGGCGACAACGATGATAAGATTACCTTGCTGGAAGACAAGTACGAAGCTAAGGCTATTACCGGTACCCTGATCGACGTGACTCAGGACAACGGCAAGGATACCTACAGCATCACCATCGAAGATCCTCAGTACAAGGGCGAGGATTATAACAAGGGCAACGACATCACCTACACTGATGTTACCAACGACTACTCTGCTCTGAAGTACCAGAACGTCCGTGTTCTGGTCAAGCCCAGCAAGAACGGCAAGGACGCTGTTGTCTACGGCGTGTATGCTACCAGCAAGAACACCACTCAGACCGGCCTGCTGGCTGACCTGAAGATGGATGGCGCTAAGGCTAAGCTGGACGGCACTAAGTACACCCTGGCTAAGAAGAACGGCGTTGAAAAGACTACTGTTTATGTCGATGGTGTAAAGGTTACTAACGAAAGAGAGGATACCATCTCTGAGTGGGTCACTGCTTATGCAGAGGGTAAGAACGCTTCCTATGACAAGGGTTCCACTGTTAAGCTGCTGGCTACCGATGGCACCACCAACTACTCCATCCTGGAAGTCACCACTTACACCGTGAAGCAGGTCACTTATGTTGGCTCTGACTATGTTACTGCCGGCACCAAGTACTCTGACGATGACTATGTCCTCGACAGCAACCTGAAGAAGGATGACTACGCTGTTATCTCTACTGCTGGCAACTATGCCAACGACAAGGGCCGTCTGGACAAGGCTACTGTGGTCGAGGGTAAGATCACCTCTACCAAGACCAACTCTGCTGGTCAGATCAACAAGGTTGCTATCAACGGCACTTGGTATGAAACCAGCACAGCTAAGACTGGCAATTCCGCTCTGCGTATGAGCGCTTCCGTGAAGCTGGTTCTGGTGAACGGCTACATTTATGATGTGGACACCATCACCGCTGGTACCTCTGACGTTGCTCTGATTGTTGCTATGGGCAACAACAGCACCGTTGGCTCCAAGTACTATCAGGCTCGCCTGATTCTGTCCGATGGCACCGATAAGGTCGTTGACATTGAGAAGAAGGATGGCAACAATGTTGCGTTTGATAACAGCCACTTCGAGAACTATGCAAATACCCTGTGCACCTATGATGTGTCCAAGGATGTATATACTCTGACTGTTGTCGGCACTACAACCGATGCTTCTGTCTCCCCCAGCAAGACCTATACTGAGTATGCTGGTTACGACAACCTGCTGACTTCTTCTTCTGTGACGATTGATGGTAGCTTGGCTGGTACCTTCACTTCTGAAGGAAAGGTTACTTCTGGTATCAAGAAGGCTTACCTGAACGACACTGCTGTTGTCTTTGTTCGCTATAAGAACGGTGACTACAAAGTTGTCTCTGGTAAGACTGTTAAGGGTTGGGACAAGCGCACTGACGTTGCAGTGACTGCTCTGAGTGAGCTGGATAAGAACGCTCAGTATGCTGGCGTTGCTTATGTGAATCTGGGCGGCTCCAACGTTCCCGGCGGCTCTGACAAGAGCTATGCTGTGGCTCTGGATAGCTCCTACTCTGAGAAGATCAACGGCACCACCTACACCATGGTCAAGGCCTGGAACGGCACCGAGGAAGCTACTTATAAGTACGAGGGCACCAAGTCCATCTCCAAGGGCCAGATCTTCGAGTACTCCGCTGACGGCGAGGGCACCGTTGACATCGACGTTTGGGGCGGTACCACCACTCAGGTCAAGACCTATGATGCAGGCTCTGGCGAGATTACCTTCGCTGATGCCATCACCAACCAGACTGCTGATCTGAGCAACCTGAAGATCGACAGCAAGGACACCGTTGTCCTGTATGTTGACTCCGCAAACGGCAAGGGTGAGAAGGACGGCGAGATTCAGCTGGCTCCTAAGTTTAATGGCGATAGCAACAACACCGACAAGAACGTCACTGTCTACATTGAGAGCGGCGAGAAGGACAACATCACCGTTATCGTTGTTGATGTCCAGAACAACATGGATTGGTAATCTTCTTACCTGATCTCTGATTAGGCGAAGATTTCCCGTCTTACGCAAGGCCCCCAGGGTTTCCTGGGGGTCTTGTTTTGCGCTCTTATCACGAAAAATGTGTAAATCAGCGTGAAAAAATCACAAAAAATGTGTTTTTCTTGCCTTGAAACTGCACAAAAAATATGCAATACTAAGTTCATCTTGATACAGGCGGTGAACGAGATGAAACGAAATGCTATGCAGGACCTGCTCCGCTGGAAAGCCGACGAGGAGCGCAAGCCCTTGGTGCTCAAGGGGGCGCGGCAGGTGGGAAAGACCTGGCTGATGAAGGAATTCGGGCGGGTTGCCTATGCGGGGTATGTTTATTTTAACTTCGACGAAGAGGACGCGTTGAAGTCTATTTTTGAACATAACAAGAACCCGCAGAGAATTATTGAATTGCTATCGTTGGTGGCTGGGGAGAAGATCGAGCCGGAGACGACGCTGATCATCTTTGACGAGGTGCAGGAGTGCCCGGAGGCGCTGAATGCGCTGAAGTATTTTAAGGAGAAGGCCAACGAGTACCATGTGATCGCGGCGGGGAGTTTGCTGGGGACGTTGCTGGCCCAGCCGAAGTCCTATCCGGTGGGGATGGTGAACCTGCTGGAAATTCAGCCGCTGACGTTCGACGAGTTTTTGGAGGCCACGGACGAGAGCTTGTTCCGGTACTATGAGCGCATCGAGAAGGGGCAGGTCATCGAGGAAATTTTTCATAAGCGGCTGCTGGACGCCTACCACAACTATCTGATCATCGGCGGGATGCCGGAGTGCGTGGCCTCCTGGGTGACGCACCATAACCTGGCTCTCATTGATCAGATTCATCAGAAGCTGGTTGAAGTATATGAAGAGAATTTCTTAAAACACAGTGGAAAAATCAATAGCGATCGTATTTTGATGGTTTTCCGAAGCATTGCGGCTCAATTGGCCAAACCCAATGAAAAATTTATGTATAGGGCAGTTCGCAGTGGCGGACGAGCTAGGGACTTTGAAGAAGCTATTGAATGGCTCGTGTCAGCTAGAATAGTGAACCGAGTATATAATACATCCAAACTAGAGCACCCACTCCCTGCCTTTGACAAACTGGAGCATTTCAAGCTCTTCCTGTTCGACACGGGCCTGCTCAAGCACATGGCGGGCATTGACAACGGCGCGATCTTGCTGCGGAACAACTTCCAGTTCAAAGGCCCACTGACGGAAAACTACGTCTTGCAGCAGCTCCGGGGGCAGTTCCCGGTGGCCCCGCGGTACTACGCCAGCCAGGGCAGTGAGATCGACTTCGTGCTGCAAAACGGGACAGAGATCATCCCCGTGGAGGCCAAGGGCGGGGAGGATAAGTCTGCGCCGTCCTTCAAACGCTACATCGCAGCCAAACCCCCCGCCCACGCCCTGCGCTTTTCCGAGCGCGGCTACCGGAAGGACGGGGAGATCACGAACCTGCCGCTGTATTTGGCCCGGAAAACACGGGAGTTGTTATAAAACGTTGGCGCCGGGGGCGCACCTCTCCACCGCCTAACGGCGGTCCCCCTCGCCCTTTCAGGGGAGGCATAGGTTTCCTGCAACGTATGTTGTAATCAGCAATTCCCTTGGCTCCCCTGAAAGGGGAGCTGTCAGCGTTAGCTGACTGAGGGGTTCTTCCCGAAGGGCTTGACCAGCCACAAAAAAGGGGTTGTCCCCGAAGGGTCCGACCACCTGCGAAAGATGTCCCCCTCTAACATCACCTTTTTCTTATCTTTTCATCAAAAAAGGCGTTTTTCCTCTTGACTGCAATGCTTTAAAGTGCTACGATGATACCACCGAATTTGAGAGGGGGAAACCACCCTCTCCTATATCTTGAAAGAGGGTTATCCAACATGAAAAAGAAACTGCTTGCAGCCCTGCTGGCTGGTGTCATGGCCGTGGGCCTGACCGCCTGCGGCGGCAACACTTCCACTGACGCACCCGCCGCTGACGGCGAGGCAAACGGCGATAGCGCCGCCGGCTCCTACACCGTGGGCGTCTGCCAGCTGGTGCAGCACGCCGCGCTGGACGCCGCCACCCAGGGCTTCCAGGACAAGCTGACGGAACTGATCGAGGCCGACGGCGGCACCGTTACGTTTGACGTGAAGAACGCCTCCGGCGAGTCCGCCAACTGCGCCTCTATCATCAATGGCTTCGTGTCCTCCGGCGTGGACCTGATCCTGGCCAACGCCACGGCTTCCCTCCAGGCCGCCCAGGCCGGCACGACGGACATCCCGATCCTGGGCACTGCCGTCACCGACTATGGCACGGCACTGGGCATCGACGACTGGACCGGCACCACCGGCACCAACATCTCCGGCACCGCCGACCTGGCCCCCCTGGACCAGCAGGCCGCCATGCTCAACGAGCTCTTCCCCGACGCCAAGACCGTGGGCCTGCTCTACTGCTCCGCCGAGCCGAACTCCAAGTACCAGATCGATACCATCAAGCCCATGCTGGAAGAGAAGGGCTACACCTGTGAGGAGTTTGCTTTTGCCGACTCCAACGATGTCGCTTCCGTCACCACCCCCGCCTGCGCTGCCAGCGACGTGATCTACATCCCCACCGACAACACCGCTGCCTCCTGCACCGAGGCCATCCGCAACGTGGTCGTGCCCGCCAAGACCCCCGTGGTCGCCGGTGAGCAGGGCATCTGCTCCGGCTGCGGCGTGGCCACCCTGTCCATCGACTATCACCAGCTGGGTGAGGTCACCGGTGAGATGGCTTACGACATCCTGGTCAAGGGCGCTGACCCCGCCACCATGGAGATCAAGTATGCCCCCGACACCACCAAGATGTACAACGCGGACATCTGCCAGGAGCTGGGCATCACCCCGCCCGACGGGTACACCGCCATTGAGGCCTGATCTGGATTTGATTTAGCCTGATGAAACTCAGGCGGCCCCTCGTAAAAAAACCACGGGCGGGAAAGGAAACCCCTTTCCCGCCCTTTGCGTCTGTTTGAGATTTAGAAGAAAGAAAACAGGAGGAATCCACCGTGAACTTTTTCCCCTCTCTGCTCAACGCCCTTCCGGGGGCGCTGGCCCAGGGCCTGATCTGGGGCCTCATGGCCATTGGCGTGTACATCACGTTCAAAGTGCTGGACCTGGCCGATCTGACCGTCGACGGCACCATGTGTACCGGCGGCGCGGTCTGCATCATCCTCATGACCCACGGCGTCAACGTCTGGGTGGCCATGCTCTGCGCGTTCATCGCGGGCATGATCGCCGGGGCCGTCACCGGCCTGTTCCACACGGTCATGGGCATCCCCGCGATCCTGGCCGGTATTTTGACCCAGCTGGCGCTCTTCTCCATGAACCTGCGCATCATGGGCGGCAAGGCCAACCAGGCCATCAACCCCGATAAATACGACCTGCTCGTCTCCCTGCGGAATGTGAAGAAGCTCAGCTTCGAGAACCCCATTCTCGTAACGCTCATCTTCACCGCCGTGGTCATCGCCCTGCTCTACTGGTTCTTCGGGACGGAAGTGGGCAGCGGCATCCGGGCCACCGGTGCCAACCCCAACATGAGCCGCGCCCAGGGCATCAACGTGGACCGGAATAAAGTGCTGGGCCTGATGCTCTCCAACGGCATCGTGGCCCTCTCCAGCGCCCTGTACACCCAGTACCAGGGCTTTGCCGATGTCAACGCCGGCCGTGGTGCCATCGTCATCGGTCTGGCCGCCGTCATCATCGGTGACGTCATCTTCTCCCGCATCTTCCGCAACTTTGCGCTGAAGCTCGTCTCCGTGTCCATCGGTGCCGTCATCTATTACGTCGTCATCCAGATCGTCCTGACCATGGGCCTGAACAGCAACGACTTGAAGCTCTTCTCCGCCCTGGTGGTGGCCGTGTTCCTGGCCGTGCCCTACTGGAAGAGCAAGCACACCCGGAGCAAAGTGAAGCCCGCCGCCGCAGCCGCAAAGGAGGCGCCCCATGCTTGAACTGAAAAATCTTTATAAGACGTTTAATGCCGGGACCGTCAACGAGAAACGCGCCATCGACGGCCTGGACCTGACCCTGGAGGACGGCGATTTCGTCACCATCATCGGCGGCAACGGCGCCGGCAAATCCACCACCCTGAACCTGATCGCCGGCGTTTTCCCCGCCGACCAGGGCAATATTATTCTGGACGGCGTGGACATCACCCGCCTGCCGGAGCACAAACGCGCCAAGTATCTCGGCCGCGTCTTCCAGGACCCCATGATGGGCACCGCCGCCACCATGGGCATCGAAGAAAACCTTGCCCTGGCCAACCGCCGCGGCCAGCGCCGCACCCTGCGCCCCGGCATCACCGCCCAGGAGCGGGAGAAGTTCCGCAAGCAGCTGGCGGCCCTGGGCCTGGGGCTGGAGGACCGCATGACCAGTAAAGTCGGCCTGCTCTCCGGCGGCCAGCGCCAGGCGCTGACCCTGCTCATGGCCACCCTGAAAAAGCCCCGCCTGCTGCTGCTGGACGAGCACACCGCCGCCCTGGACCCCAAGACAGCCGACAAAGTCCTCCAGATCACCGAGGAGATCGTGGCCCGCGACAAGCTCACCACCCTCATGGTCACCCACAACATGAAGCACGCGATTCAATACGGCAACCGCCTGATCATGATGGACGCCGGCAAGGTCGTGGTGGACATCCGCGGCGAGGAGAAAAAGAATCTCACCGTTCGCGACCTGCTGGAAAAATTCAAGATCGACAACGACCGCATGTTACTTTCCGAATAACCTAAAAATGATCGGGGCTGTCCATGACAGCCCATACCCTCCTGTTGTAGGATAAGGAATCCCTACAACAGGAGGTTTTTTATTGATGGAAAAGTACACGTATATTCGCAAGACGATCACCTGGGACAGCCGCCGCTACGAGGTCCGGGGCAAGACGGAGCAGGAGGCCTGCGAGAAGCTGGCCGACCTCGTCGTCTCTCTGAAGCGGGGGGAGTTTGCCGCCAGCGGGCAGACCACCGTGGAGCAGTGGTTCCAGCAGTGGATGCAGACCTACAAAATTCCCTCCGGCATCACGCCCAAGAGCCTGCGCCTGTATGACGAGAAGTACAACGGCTACATCGGCCCCGCCATCGGCCAGAAGAAGCTCCAGGACGTGCGGGACCTGCACCTGCAAACCATCCTGAACACCCAGGCCGGGCGGTCCTACTCCCACGTCTCCAAGCTCCGCATGGTCCTGCAGGAGCTGTTCCGCCAGGCCCGCCGCTCCCGCCTCATCGTCTTCGACCCGGCCGAGGGGCTTCAGCTGCCCGAAAGCACCAAGCGCAGCCACCGGCCCATCACCGCCGCCGAGCGCCGCCACATCCTGGCCCTCGCCCAGGAGCACCGGGCGGGTCTGTGGGTCCTGACGATCCTCTACGCCGGCCTCCGCCCCGGCGAGACGGCGGCGCTTTCCTGGAAGGACATCGACTTCGACCGCAACGAGATCCACGTCTACAAGGCCATTGAAAGCGGCACCAAGACCGTCAAGGCCCCCAAGACCCCCGCCGGGGTGCGGGACATCCCCATGCGCCAGGAGCTGCGGGACCGTCTCCTGGATGCCCAGGGCCGCCCGGACGACCTGGTCTTCCCGGCCCCGGCCGGGGGCGTGCGCAGCGCCAACAGCCTCCAGCGGCTCTGGGGCAGCTTTGCCCACGCCTTGGACCTGCACATGGGCGCGAAAGTCCAGGACGGCGTCATCACCAAGCACGCCCTGGCCCCCGACCTCACCCCCTACTGCCTGCGCCACACCTTCTGCACCGATCTCCAGCGGGCGGGCGTGCCCATCAACGTGGCCAAAGAACTCATGGGCCACGCGAACATCTCCGTCACCGCCAACATCTACACCCACCGCGACCAAAAAGTCCTCCACAGCAACATGGCCAAATTAAACCCCAACGGCCGCAAGCCCTCCACCAAGCCCCGCCCCAAGGAGCTGTGAGCCAGTGACCTGTGGATAACTTGTGGGAAATGTGGATAACTCACATTTTTGTGGAGAGATCCTAACCGAGAAAACCATAAACAACCACCCCGCCAGCGTGTAAGAAACGCGGCGGGGTGGCTGCTATTCTTCCTATAAAAAACTAAGGAGCAGAGCACAAATCTGTGCGCCGCCCCGTACAAAAGCCGTAGCTTTTCAATTGTGTATATATTATATACTTACTTTGCAAAATTATCAAGAGTTTTTTCAGAATAAAAAATCAGGAATGGAACACAGATGTGCGCCACTCCCTACAAAAGCCATAGCTTTTCAATTCTGTTTTTATTATAGGCTCATTTTAAGAAACTGTCAATCCATTCACATCTATTGCACCGTCCAACGGGATCGGCAAATAGGCCAGCGGAAGAGAATGGTCACGACAGCGTTTTTGAAAATCATAAATGATCTCGCCAACGATACGGTCATCCGCGACGGTCCTCAGCGTAACCACGCCGTTCTCGTCCTCGTCTCCATAGGTAAAATCAGACGTTGGACACCGAACATAAAGAACGTCGAAATCTCGGTCATAGTTGATTGCTATATCCGATGTATATGGGGCCTTTTTCTTCATTGATCCCACCTCCAACTTTTTTGCTCAAGAAGGCAGTGACAACTTCTCCTGTTTTTTGCGTTTCATTCATTTCTGCTGCCACTTTAACATACAACGGTGGATGGACAGAAGAGCATTTTGCAAAGTAAAGCTGTCGCCCTTCAAATCTTGCACTGTTGTAGATCACATAAGGTTTTTCCACCGCAGAACGAATGTCTTTATGCGGAACATCTATATGCCCGCTCTCTCCAATAATATGCGAATCATATCGTTTCTTTGACAAGGAAACAGTATAGCCGCGAGGGTCTTTTACAGAAAACAGAGTTTCACTATCTGACATCGTCTTTTCCTTCTGCGTCAAAGCTCTGTTTCCCCGGAAGCCTCTTTTTCCTCTGCCGCAGCAAAGGAACGGTTCAGTTGTTCCGACAGTTCTTTCGCCAGTTGAATGGGAAGAACTACTTTACTGACAACCGTTCTATCTTCACCAGATACCGTTCCATCAGCGGCGAACTGAGGTTCCACGGAGAAAAAAGTAAGTCTCAGATCCATCTCGCCAAGCGCAAAATTAAACGCATTGCTATATTCTGCATTGTTCATGTTATCAACCTCCAGTTATCTATTTCACAAGACACAATTATTATACACAGGAGAACAAATTTTGTAAATGGGCACAGAATCGTAATTTTCAGGAAAAATAAAACTTTCAGGACCAGCAAAACCCCCAGGGACTCGTCCCTGGGGGCCTTGCGTTCAGTTGGTGATCTTACCTGAATTAGATTCGGGGAAGATTAGGGTGCGGGGATAGCAACAGCAGAAGTGACAGCCGTAGCAGCAACTGCGGTTGCGGCATTGGGCATGGTGAAAGTCACAGTCTGAGCTGCGGTAGCACCAGCTGCGAAGTTCAAAGTACCGATAGTAGTGGTACCAGCCTTAACGGTCACAACAGCCTTGTTACCAGTAGCAACAGCGTTGTTGGGGGTAACAGTGACAGTAACAGTAGTACCCCACTTCACAGAACCAGCAGTAGGATTAGTTGTGACGTCAAACGTAGCAGACTCATCAGTGCCAGAAGCAGTGATGGAAGCAGCAGTCAGAGTCAGAGCCTTAGCGGCAGAAGTAGAAGCGGTCTTCACAGGAGTGATGTCCAGCTCGTTGTTCACGGTATCGTAAACGATAGCCACCACATCGCCGTCGGAGTTGAAGACAACGTAAGCGTTCATGTCGTAACGGTCATACTCGTCCTTGTCGGCGGTGGTGGGAACAGCGCCGATGTTGCTCACGGTACCAACGTTCTTGGCATCGTCAACACCGATGAAGACGCAGTCCTTATCCAGAGTTGCGGGAACAACATCGCCGTTAGCTTTAACCAGGGTGATGTCGCCCTCGGTCTTGCCGTCGAAGCCCTTGATTGCAAAAGCACCGGAGTTGTTGTAGCCGTAGTTGTAGGTGGAGGATGCACTGATAACCTGCTTAACATCGATCTCGTCACCGTCAACGGTGTAAACAATCACAGTGCCAGCCTTAGCAGCGGCCTTATTGGAAGTGCCATCCTCATACAGAGTGGTGGTCTTGGTGCTGTTGCCAACGACCACGTTGAATGCGGTCACGGTGTCGCCGTCCTTCTTGGTCTCGAAGGCATCCTCGGTAACATAAGCATACAGCTTGTCGCCATCAGCGTTAGCAACCTTGTTATCGGTGGTAACCAGAGCAGCAACCTTGACATAATCGATGCCGTTGGATTCCTTGGTCAACAGGCCAACATTCTTAACCATAACGGTATTGGCCCAATCGCGAGCAGTCTTACCAGAAACAATCTTAATTTCGCTACCGGCAGACACAAACAGTACTGCATCATCAGCAATCAGAGTGCTATTGATACGCTTGTTTGCATAGTCAGAGCTGGTCAGCTTATGAGTACTACTATCAGTTTTAGCAGTAGAAGTTTCATCGTACTTATCATAACCAGCCAGGTTCTTAGCAACGGTGGTAGAGCCATTGGCCAGAGCTTTCAGCTCGTAGTTGCCATCCTTATCAGTCGTGTAAGTGTACAGCTTATTAGCCAGATCATCAGCGTCGGTAGCATTGCTCAAATCAGAGCCGTTCAGCTTATCGACAACGATTTTCTTGTTGGTGCCGTCGGTGAAGTAGGCACGAGCTTCCGCAGTCCAATCCTTGCTCAGGTTGGTCTCAGCATCCTTGTTAGCGGAGATGAAGACAATGCTCTTGGAAGAAGTGCCGGTGGTGTCGATGTCATAGACATAGTTGCCAACAACAGCGGCAGTGATCTCGTCGTCAACATCGGGGGTGCTGACGGAAGAGGTCAGCTTGTACCAGGTGTTGTCGATCTTGACTTCAACAGGATTGCTGGACTTCACGCCGGTCACCTTGCCGGAAACGGAGTCGGCCTTGGTGATGACGGGGTCGCCAGTGACGGTGTAGTCGCCAGCAACGATGACAGCCCAATCGTCCTTAGCAATGTTCTTGTAGATGTCAGCATTGTCAAACTTGTAGGACTTGCCGCCCACGGTAGCGGAGCTGGAGCCAACATAGGTGACTTCCTTCACGTCCTTGGGGGTAACAACGACGGTGTCGATCTTGTTGTTGCCGTCATTGTCGATCAGCTTGATTGCGTAAGCAGGATAGGTATCCTTCTTATTGACAATGCTGCTCAGGTTGGCCAGATCGGAAGAAACGCTCTTCTCGTTGGGGTAGATGACAGAAACTCTGTTCAGATCCTTGTCGGTCTTATACTCAGTGCCATCGACCTTCACCTTAGCGGACTCGTTCTTCACGGTGTCCAGGGTGCCAACGGAAGAGGAAGCAATGACCTTGGAGTCCTCGTCAGCGTAAACGCCGTAGATGGTGACTTCGTTGGAAGTAGCATCCACCTTGCGCAGGACCTTGATGTTCTGGCCGATGAAATCAGAAACATCTGCATAGATCTTGTTGTAGGTGGTGTTCTTGCCAGTAGAATCCTTGGTGGTGATGCTGTAGTAGTCCTTACCATCGACCTTGGAGCAGGTCAGCAGCTGGCCAGCATCAACCTTCTTAGCCTCATACTTATCTTCCAGCAGAGTGATTCTTTGCTTTTCGGAAGACATCTTGTCCTGAACGGTGATCTGGGTGGACAGCTTGCCGTCAGCGCCAGCGATCAGGTCAGTCTTGTACTCGACTTCATAAGCCTGCAGAGCATTCCAAACCATCTGAGCGGCGTTGTCACGAGTGATGGCTGCATTGGTGTCCATCTTCTCCAGGCCGTCATACAGACCCTTCTGAGCAGCGCGGACATTGACGTTGGTAGCCCAGGCATTGCCAGTGAAGCCCTCGTTCTCGGACTTGTAGCCCAGGGAGACCAGGAGCATCTTAGCCAGCTGG
>ERZ1026880.1086-NODE-1086-length-12168-cov-9.050772_pt1 | contig 12168 bp, 8 predicted proteins | sample MGYA00380170_ERZ1026880 | MGnify/ENA primary metagenome ERZ1026880 (study PRJEB33269, sample SAMEA4719806) | human gut metagenome | biome: human-associated habitat; feature: organic feature; material: feces | place: Cameroon | collected 2013-10 ...
AGAAATCGCAAAAGTTTTGGATGTCAAAGAAGAAACATTTTTCGTGAGCGACAAATATCTCTTAGACATCCTGCGGACAATTATGTGGTACGATTTTGAACATAGAAGATCTTTCAAACTGGCCGAAGCCACGCTTGATGCTTCGATTGCGCCGATAGAAAGTAAAACCATCGAACTGCGCGGCAACGCCTGCACCACATGGGGCGACTCAATCGCACCAACACCCGCAACAGTACTATGGATGAATGTTCCACTCGTCAATGACCTCATGCGAGAGTGGCTTACCCGAAAGCAGGAACTTGCCTCCGGCACTATTACAAAGTCCGAGTATCTCGAATGGTTGCTCCAATGGCCGGCATCCTCCGATATGGCTGGAAAACGTGAGCCCAAAAGACCGTGGAGAAAGACTATATGATATACCGCCGCAAGGTTCAATTCGGATATATTTTGTTAGATGTGGCTAAGAAAAATTTTTCTTGAATTTTTATGGGTTTTCTGCAAAAGCACGGTGTTGGAACTTATTTCTGTATAAAACAGCTAAGTTTCAGATACCGTGCTTCTGCTTTGTCATATAACAGCAATATTCAGCAAAGGTGTTCTTTGATGTTGGCTCCGGTCGTATGCCATTTGTATAGGCAATGAATAAAAATTTTGTACTATTGTTTGCGTTCAGCAAATTGATTTCACTCTGATTTTGACATATAATATATTTGTATAGTTTTATCAAGAAAAGCCCCTCATGTGTTGGGCGGTTTCACGAAGTGCAGAACAAAGCTTAATCCATAATGGAGGTACAGCATGACGAAGAAGATTCAATCTATTCCTGAGGCAAGACTGCTTCTGGAATCGCTGCGCTCCGTGGGATATAACGAGGAAACAGCGATTGCAGATATTATAGATAACTGCATTTCCGCTAAGGCACATGAAATCAAAATCCAATTTGACTGGGAAAAGAAACGAATTGTGATTTCTGATGATGGGCTAGGCATGAGCTCAAAGGACTTAATTGAGAATATGCGCATAGGTTCTTCAGATCCTAACCAAGTTCGAGATGAAAGGGATCTAGGACGATTTGGCATGGGAATGAAAACAGCCGCCTTCTCGCTTGGAAAAAAATTGACAGTCGTAACGAAGTCTAATTCGACTGTGAGCAATGCCTCTTGGGATTTGGAACAAATTCCGAGTATTGGATGGAACTTAATCATCCGGGATGAAAGCGAAATCTCCGAATTTTCATCTCAGATAGATGAGCAGGGAACGGTTGTTATTATTGAAAACTTAGATCGTGTGATTGATACTGATGATGAAAAGAAAGCAAAAAACAAATTTTACAGGATTGCAAACAGAACTGAAAAACATCTGGCGCTTACATTTCATCGCTTTATCGAAGAAGACTGTCTGGTTCTTGAACTTAATGATATTCCAATTAAGGCATGGAATCCGTTCATTGTGGAAAACAGTGCCACGCAGGAGCTACCAGAAGAATCAGTTTTCTCGGACAATGGGTGCATAAAGGCCATAATTCAGCCCTATGTCTTGCCGCATAAAACAAAATTCGCATCGGACGATGACTATCAGCTGGCAGGCGGGCCTAAAGGCTGGAACTATCACCAAGGCATCTATGTCTATAGAAACAAACGATTGATTATTTGCGGAACATGGTTTGACTACATCAAAAAAGAACCTGCATACAACCTTGCTCGCATAAAAATTGATATATCATCAGCCAGTGATGAGGATTGGAAAATCGACATCAAAAAATCCACAGCGTCTCTGCCTAGTTATGTTAGAGAAGCTGTCGAGCGGGAAATCGATCTCTGCACTGAGGCATCGGCTCGTGTATACAATTCTCGCGGAAACTATTCGAAGTCAAATGTTAGCACTCCCAATCTGGATTATGTGTGGGAACAACGAAAAAAGGATGGTAGATATTCTTTTTATATCAACCGAAAGCATTCTTTGCTGAACACTATAAAAAAGCAACTGGATGAGCAGGGAAAGAAAACACTATTCGCATATCTTTCTTTAGTTGAAAATTTTGCACCTTTCATGATGTCTGGAGTTACGGATTCTTTGCAGAAGGGAAAGAATAATGCTACCTTTGATAAAACGTCTCTGGAGTATCAGATTCAAATCAAAGAATTAGAGGATATGATTAAAATTTTCATGTCCCAAGGATTCACAAAGGATGAAATACAATCAACACTGCTGGATATGGCTAACTATAGGCATCTCCGCGATGACATCATCAGACTTGTGGGGGAAGCACAATGATTAATATACCGAAAGATTTAAGTGATATCGAAGTTGGTATATACAAAAGCGGATACAGCTACTGTGAAAGCCTTGTAAAAGTGAAACATATGGCAATTGCCAAAGCAGTCGAGAATACGGCAGAGAGATATGGTGCCTTGAAAATGATATCTGATATGGACTGCTTTAAAGAGTTCCTGTTTCGTGAAGTGACTGCCTATACAGAGCCATCCATTGGCGTTAGTGATCCGAGTTTGAGTGACAAAAATTGGTGGAATGAACTTAAGCATACACCGAGTTTCAAGCCAGAATATTGGAGCCGTTACTATGATTATTTGTTAAAGAAACCTTCTTGGAGCATTACAGCGGTCGAAAATATCAATTCTTCCACCGATGAAATTATGAATTCTTTGACAAATCCGCGGAAGGGCATGGCAGGTGAACGCATGGGAATGGTATTTGGCTATGTTCAGTCCGGCAAAACAGCGCACTACATCGGAATGATCAATAAGGCTTATGATGCAGGGTATCGTATTGTGATTGTTCTATCTGGTATTCACAATAGTCTTCGCAGTCAGACTCAGTCGCGTATTGATGAGGAAGTGCTTGGATATGAAACAAGCCTAGAAAGTATCGGAGATATGACGCGGGAGCGTAATGCAATTGGCGTTGGTATAGGCCCCTATAACCAAGTTGAAACGCCTGTTCAATCTATTACAACGCGCGATGAAAAAGGTGATGTCAACAAAAAGACCGAGGGCGTTTCGATGATGCCGCCCCTTATGGTTGTCACAAAAAAGAATGCATCCGTCTTGCGCAAGATTCTCCGATTCTTTCGAAAAAATTACTGTGCGGAAATTATTGGAGGAAAAAAGAAAATTCCTGCAAAATATCCTGCACTCATTATTGATGACGAAGCAGATCAGGCTTCTATCAATACAAGAGCAAGCTATGATGACCAAGGCAACATTTTGGATGACTATAATCCTACAACAATTAATGGTCTGATTCGGGAACTGCTGAACATATTTGAATGCAGATCCTATGTTGGGTACACAGCGACCCCTTTTGCAAACATCTTTATTCCTCCGCATATCGACGACGAAAGATATGGAACCGATTTGTTCCCCAGAGATTTTATCTATAGAGCTCCCAGAGCAGATCAATATATTGGCGCAAGGGAATTCTTTGGATTGGGCGGTGAAGACATTCCCGCAATGCCGCTTTATCGAAAAATTACGGATGGCGCAGGCTATCTCGGTAAAGGAACTAAATCTACCGATGCAGTTGGTGAGCTTCCCAAAGAACTCAAACTGGCTGTGAAATATTTTCTTCTTTCTACAGCGCTTAGAAACTGCAGAGGCCAGCGGAACAAACCTAACACAATGTTGGTTCATATTGTTCGATTCGTTGGCCAGCAAAATAAAATCAAACAGAGAATAATCAAATATTTTAAAGATGAAATCGAAAATTATATTCGATTTGGGGATCCATCAATCGAAAGTGAGTTCAAATCCATTTGGGAAGAAGACTATCTTCCGACTACAGAAAAAATGCGAGTACAGTTCAGAAAATATATGGCTGAATGCGTTGATGTCGATTGGAGCAGTATATGGGCTGAAATCAAAAGGCTAATCGCTGACAAGGAAATCAGTGTATACAGCGTCAACGGAAAGAGCGAAGATGTTCTCCTTTATAAAAACCACGAGGGAGCCCCTTTCAATGTCATTGTAATAGGAGGAGATAAACTTTCCAGGGGTTTAACGCTTGAGGGGCTGACGATAAGCTATTTTACCCGAAGTTCCAATACATATGACACCTTGATGCAAATGGGCCGTTGGTTTGGCTTCCGCCCCGGATATTTGGATGCCTGCAGATTATTTACTACGGATTCTTTGTACGCAAGTTTTTCCCATATTTCTATGGCAACGGAAGATCTTGCGGCGCAATTCGATTTTATGAATAGTGTGGTTCAAACTCCAAGAGACTTCGGATTGCGTGTTGCATCTCACCCAACGCTTGAAATTACCAGCCGCAATAAAATGAGAACGGGTCAAGAATTCAAGCGCGACTTTAGCTGTAAACTAAGCCAAACGCGTGTTTTTGATATTGATGGAGAGCAGTATGACAGAAACTTTGAAGCCGTTGAAGATTTCTTGTACGCAATTAAAGGCTGCCGTATAACAACAGAGCAGTATCAAAAAACACATAATCGTAAGGCTCCCGGCGAACACATCTTTTATCAGGGCGTATCGGCACACGATGTCGCAAATTTTCTTGAGAATTATGAAACGTCCAAAACTGCTACCAGAGCAAACAGCAAGTACATGGCAGATTACATTAGGACCATGAATGCGGATGGAATTGGCGGTGTTAAATCATGGACAGTTTGCCTAATTAATGTCAGTGGTCACGGGGAAAATTTTGACATTGCAGATCTCAAAAATATAGGTGGCGGCATTTACAGAGAAGAAGGACATGGCGTGGATTCGTATGCGGACGTTGCCATATGTTCCATTCACGCAATGACATCTGCTGGGCATGAGTATCTCGATTATGACAAGCAAGCATATGACAAAGTTCTGCAGCTGAGAGAAAAGTACAAAAACGATTCTGCAACAACAAAAGTTAATGAAATTATCCGGAGAGAAACTAGAGCGTTTTCAAATGGTCTTTTGATTCTGTATCCCATCGGAGATGCCGGACAACTGACCGCATTGAAGGGGAATCACAAACCACCCTTTGGTTTTGCAGCTGTATTTCCTGATCGCAATGGAAAAGGCAATCTAAAATCCTATCGTATGAATGATATTGCATTGGAGAAAGACAACGATGAGCTTTACGGCTGATATTTACAAGGAAATATTGTTTGATATATCTGCGGGAACAAATCAGACGCAGCCATTTGCGATGCGGCGGACAGCATTTAACAATGGTATTGTAGTAGTGTTTGCAATAAATGTTGCCACAAAAATGCGGTCGGCCTTTTTATCTGTGACTTCAGTGATTTCCAAATGCAAATTTCCGCACTGGAAAGGTGTCGAAATTGAAACAGCCACATTGCCTGCGTATGGAAGTGATACACCTTTTGTAGCGTTATTCCAGCTTCCAAATAGTGCCGATGATATCTTTGAAATTGTAGTTGAAGATTTGAGATGTCAGCTGAAAGCGGCGAAATGTAATGCAGACTCTTTGCCTGTTATTATCAATGTTCTGGCAAAATGGAAGAATTTCTTTGCCTCTAATAAAGAACTCGTGATGACTGAAAAGCGACAGCAAGGACTTTACGGCGAATTGTTATTTTTAAGTGAGTGTTTGGACTCGTATGGTCTTGAGTCTGTGTCACACTGGGCAGGCAGTGAGGATGAAACGCATGACTTCTATTTTGGCTCACATGCAGTTGAAGTGAAAACTACATCTATACAGGCCCCGTATTTTGCCAGTATCAGCAGCGAATATCAGATGGACAACAGCGATCTTCCCGGAAAGCTGTTTCTGCGTTTTTATGCACTTCGTACAAGCCAAAGCGGAGGAGAGACGCTTCCGGAACGGGTTGCAATCCTTCGCGGCAGACTGCATGAGAATTTATCTGAGCTGCAGAAGTTTGATGAGAAATTGAAGAAGTATGGCTACTTTGATGAAGTGACAGATAGTTATACTATCGGTTATTACCAGCGCGATAATTATTGCTTTTCTGTTGAGGATAGCTTTCCCAAAATCACAAAAAGTAACTTGCCGCAGGGTGTCTCAGATCTTACATACAGAATAAGCATCGCGCTTTGTATTCCTTACGCCCAAAGTATAGAGTCGGTATTTAAGGTTTTGAAAGGCGGAAACTGCTGTGCTAAACGAAAAAATCCTTGAATTCTACAGAGAATTTCAAGATGAAGTCCTTGATTATGTGAAAGAGAATAGTCCAATATCTACTAATATAGCTTTCAAAACTTTATTTTTATCATACCTTACGGAAGCAGGAGAAACTCTTGTTTCGGATTGTGCTCTAGTGGACTTTAAAAAAGATGGAGAGAATATGAAACTGGACGGATACGCGTTCAGCGAATATTTTCATTCACTTACGCTACTCGTAAGCAAGTATCAGGCCAAACCTCAGCCGGAAAAGATAAAGAAAACAGAGATTGATAAACTTTCAAGAAAAGTTTTAAAGTTTTATAAGACTTGCGGCACTGATGCCTTTGAAGCCCTGGAAGAATCCAGCGATGGTTATCAAGCGTATGAGTTTGTCAAAGCGCATAAGAATGAAATCGAAACGGTTAATATAATCCTGTTAACTAACGATGAAACAGTTCAGTATACTCCGAATGATACACATAACGGAAAAGTAACTATCCGTTTTGATGTTTGGGATATAGAACGGCTATATCAAACCGTCCTTGGCGGCGCTGCTGTTGAACGCCAGCTTGTTGTAAAATTAAAGAAAAAATATGGTACTTCACTGCCGCTGATTAAGGTAAAAGGAAATAACGCGATTTATGACTGTTATATTGGGGTTATCTCTGGAAGACTTTTAGCACAAATTTATGAAGCCGAGGGCCAAGATCTAATTCAGAAAAATGTACGCTCTTTTTTGCAGGCAACAGGCAATGTTAATAAAGGAATCAAAGCATCGTTAGCTAACGAGCCTGAAATGTTTATGGCATACAACAATGGCATTTCAACAATCGCAGAAAGCGTTGCTGTTGATGAGAGCCAATGTAATGGAGATATTTCGACTATTACAGAAATTACCGGGTGGCAAATCGTAAATGGCGGGCAGACCACAGCGTCAATTTACAACGCGTACAGGGCAAAACTTCCGTTGGATCAAGTGAATGTGCAAATCAAGCTGTCTGTTATCAAGCAGAAAGATCGGGCAGAGGATATTATTCACAATATTTCCAAATATGCCAATAGCCAAAACAAGATTAACATGTCTGACTTTAACGCGAATGATGCATATCACGTGAAGATGGAGCGCCTATCCAGAGCAACTCCTATTCCCGTTGCAAAAGGAAAGTCGACAGATTATTGGTTCTACGAGAGAGCTCGCGGACAATATTTGGTTGAACTGAATCGCCAGCCTTCTGCGACAGCAAAAAAAGAGTTTAAAAACCGCTGTCCCAAAAGTCGTTGCATTTCTAAAACTGTAGCAGCAAAGTGCATGATGGCATATCAAGGTCACCCAGATATTGTAAGTAAAGGTCTGGAGACGAATTTCATCTATTTTTCAGATATGGTCTCAGACGGTACATTCCCGGAACCATCAGAGCAGAGCTATACTGAGATGATTGCCAAGGTGATATTGTTCAATAGCTGCGATAAAATCATCAAAAATCTAAAATTTGGCGGCTTTAAAGCTCAGCAGGATTATTACACTATTGCTCTTATCGGGAAATATTATTCAGATTTATTCCATCCTCAGGAAATCTGGAACAGCCAGATGATTAGTGCAGAAATGGCGAGGACCATAGAGGAATTAGCTTTCTTCGTATGGAATCACTTCCAGAATCCTACAGTTCCGGGAGTAAATGTAGGCCAGTGGTGTAAAAAAGAAGAATGTTGGGAGCTTTTGCAAGCGCGTTATGAAAATGAATATATGCAGAGGTAAGGTCCATGTACAAGGTTGTTGACTTGTTTGCAGGAGCCGGCGGCCTAAGTTTGGGCTTTATGCAAACAAAAAAGTACGATATAAAAGTAGCTTTTGAAAATAATCCGGCTATGCAGAAAACATATAAGAAGAATCATATGGGTGTCGATGTACGAGATGACGTATGCTTAGCTGATTATGATGACATTCAAAAAAAATACGGTAAGATTGATGTCGTTATTGGTGGGCCTCCGTGTCAAGGATTTTCAAATGCAAATCGGCAGAAGAACCATGCGATAAGCCAAAATAACATGTTAGTAAAGCAGTATATTAGAGCAATTCGTGAACTGCGCCCCATGGCTTTTGTTATGGAAAATGTCAGCATGCTACGATCTGATGTGCATCGCTTTTATTTGGATGAAGCGGACAATAAATTGTTTGGCCAAGAAAAACATGAGATTCATATGCAGAACACAAAGCTTGTCCTTTTAGATAAAGCCTATATGTTCGATTGTGCAAAAACTATTGCAAGATCTCCATCAGCAATTACTGCAAATATTTGGCCTGAGGATTGTTATGTTTCTCTAAATGTGGTTTATAAAATGTCAAAAAATCATCAAAAACTTCTCAAGACATTGAAAAAGCACAAGAAAAAATTGCTGGAATATGCTGATGTATATGCAGATGAAAGGAAAAAAAGCGATATAGAAAGCAACGATATAGCGCTTCGTTCCTATGAGGCTTTTAGCGCAATAAAGCAATTTTTTGATGAAAAATTAGAAGCTGATAAATTAAAAGATGTGATTGAACCTGCCATTATGATTCAACGAATGCTAAGCAAGTCGAAAGAAATATTCGACAATCATCTTGTTGTAAATAAGTGCGATTACGCAGAAAATGGAGATTTAGTTGCATATATCAAGTCATACGCGGTATTTGATTACTTAAAGGCACTTCTTGGTACAGATTCAAACGGATATGAAATAAATCAAGATGTTCTTTGTGCGGCTGATTTTGGTGCACCTCAAAAAAGAAAACGTTTTATTGTGATCGGCATAAAAAAATCATTGACGGATACTGTGCAATTGCCAATAGGGATTTTTTCTGAAAAGGACTATCGGACGGTACAAGATGCAATTGGTGATTTGCAGAATGTTCCAACTGTAACCGATGTTGCAGAAGATATTGGAACACCACTAAAAAAGGCTGATGATATAAGCGAACTTGGAAAATCACTTCGTGATACTGACACGCTGTTTAACCATATCATTACCAAGACAAGAGAAACCGCTATGGAGCGATTTAAGGCAATAAAACAAGGCGAGAACTTTCATTCTCTAAATGACTCTTTAAAAACCAACACATATACAGATGCAAATCGCACACAGAATACTATATACTTGAGACTTGCATATAATCAACCAAGCGGTACAGTAGTTAACGTGCGTAAATCCATGTGGATTCATCCAGAGCTTAATCGAGCAATAAGCATTCGAGAAGCAGCACGGCTGCAGACGTTTCCAGACAGTTTCATTTTCTGCGGCTCTAAGGATAAACAGTATCAGCAGGTTGGCAATGCTGTTCCACCTATTATGGCTAAGGCGATTGCAGAAAAGCTTGCAGATCAGCTTGAGCAGATAGAAAAACGGTATGAAAGATAAAATGGCTGATAATCATTCAAAAGAAATACGCAGCAAAAACATGTCACATATTCGGAGTACAAACACAAAGCCTGAAGAACTTGTCAGAAAGCACCTGTTTTCTAGGGGCTTTCGATACAGGAAAAATGTACGCAACTTGCCTGGATGCCCCGATATTGTTTTGCCTAAGTATCATACAGTCATTTTTGTGAATGGCTGTTTCTGGCACAAACATAATTGTGGTCGATTTGTATGGCCTTCTTCAAATATCGAATATTGGATACCTAAAATTAACCGAAATGTAGAACGAGACATCGAAAATCAAAAAAAGCTGACAGATATGGGGTGGAAAGTGTTAATTGTTTGGGAATGTGAGTTGAAAAAGACTTCTCAGAAAGAACGCCTCGAAAAGCTTTGCGATGATATTGCTGAATAAAATAGAATGGCGGTCATGATAAAAAGGCAGTGGGTGAATATGAAGAAATGGCTTTTTTATAATACATTCACAAGACACGAAAGGTGTGCTATTATAAATAGCAACAAGCGTACAATTAAAGTGATGCAGTAGGTTTATTCAGTTATAATGGAGTGTGTTTTTCATGGAAAATTTCCAATCGCGCATTTATAGTATCAATGATTTTCTTGAATGGAATGATCGAAAGCAACTTGAAATATCACCTAATTTTCAACGTAGATCTGTTTGGTCACCGCAGGCGAAATCATATCTTATCGCTACAATTTTGCAAGACAAACCATTGCCCAAGATATTTATTCGAGTATCTACTGACCCCAAAACTCGCATTACTAAGCGGGAAGTTGTTGATGGACAGCAACGAATTCGTGCAATTCTTTCCTTTGCCGAGGATGGCTTTACAGTTAGTAAAATTCACAGTGAAACATATGGTGGTTTTCGATATTCCCATCTTCCGGAAGAAGTCCAATCGAAATTTTTGAAATACGAATTAAGCGTTGATCTGCTTCAAGATTTGGAAGACCGGGACGTTCTTGATATATTCGCAAGGTTAAATACGTATTCAATCTCTTTGAATAAGCAGGAATTGCTAAATGCAAAGTATTTTGGATATTTCAAGCAACTTGTTTATAGATTGAGCGGTGATTTTTATACTTTTTGGTTGAAAAATAATGTTTTTACTTCTCGCGGAATTTCACGTATGAAAGAAGCAGAATTAATAACAGATTTAATGATTGTTGCAGTAGACGGCATTCAATCGAAGAAAAATGCTGAAAAATACTACAAATTATATGATGAAGAATTTGAAAATCGTGAAATTGTAGAAAAGCGAGTAAGAAAAATCATCAACACTATTGGAAACATTTTTGAAGATAGATTAGTGACTTCTGAATTTCGCTCTGCGCCAAACTTTTATGGACTTTTTGTAGCGCTATATCATATGCAATATGGCGTTCCAAACTTTCCTGCTCCACGAAAAACATTTAATGTGGAAGATTACGCAAGGATTTCAAATTGTCTGGATGGGATCGAACATATATTAGAAGAAAAAAACATGGTTTATTCGGAGTTTATTGCGTCCACCAAAGATGCAACAACGGATGTCCCTGCTAGAAATACACGGTGTATGTTTATTGCAAATAGAATTTACGCAGCATTGTGAGGCACTATTGTGGATGAAGAAAATGCAAATTTCCTTGATAGTAGTCTCATGAGTTTCTGTGGAGCATGTGATGCTGGTTTGAATGCAATTAGCCAAGCTATTCAACTCACAGACGATGAGCCAGAGAAATTCACAGGTGAATTAAGAGACATGGTTGTCGGCTATGTAATTCTCAATACTTTTAGTCTTTGGGAAAAGTTTCTTGAGGACATATTTATAGCCTATATGCTCGGAAATTCTAGTAATACCGGAAATCCTTGTGAGCGGTATGTATCTCCTGTTGATGAAGATCATGCCTATCGAATGGTCAAGGGAATCAATCAGTATCCAGAATGGTCAAATATCAATACTATACAAACTTGTGCAAATAATTTTTTTAAAAATGGCAAACCTTTTTCCAAATTATCACAAATGCAGGAGCCTCTAAATGCTCTGAAAAGAATTCGCAATGCATTAGCTCATGCGTCAAAAGATGCAAAACAAAAATTTGAAAATCTTGTACAAGGAAAAATAGGACGACTTCCGGATGATATAACCCCTGCAAAATTCTTGATTGAATATAAACTGGGACGAACACGTAATAGTCCGTACTACTATGAATACTATATTAACTTTCTTAAAGAAACGGCTAGATATTTGGTCGAGAATCCGAATGAAACAGAGCTTTAGCTGAGCAATCACTCTGGTAAACAATTTCTATAGGCGAATGTGTCCGGTGAGAATTTAGGCATTGATAGTCATTTTCCATAATTGAATAAAACTGTTTGTTAGATGAAAATGAGAATGCAGAACTTATAACTGTACGCTTCACTTTTGCGTAAACAAAAAGTTTAAATTGACAGACATCGAATTGTTAGAGAGCCTGTCGAGAAGGTCGAGTGGAAAATATTGGAGGCTCGTGGTATAATACTATTAAATTGAAAGGAGGGCTGTGCTATGGACAATACCCAATTGCAGTACATTAAAATTCAATCGCAACATGTTGATAAGTTAGAGCAATTGGAAAAGTGCATTATCAAAGCCGCAAAAGCGGCGCACTCACTTGCTGACACGGCAG
>ERZ1026880.1088-NODE-1088-length-12155-cov-25.555124_pt1 | contig 12155 bp, 6 predicted proteins | sample MGYA00380170_ERZ1026880 | MGnify/ENA primary metagenome ERZ1026880 (study PRJEB33269, sample SAMEA4719806) | human gut metagenome | biome: human-associated habitat; feature: organic feature; material: feces | place: Cameroon | collected 2013-10 ...
ATGATTATTTTCTCCCCTTTCTGCCCATACTCCGGTTGGAAAGGGGAGAACTGTTATGACGAAGCATACCCGCCGTGTGCTGGAGCTGGGCGCCGGTCTGGCGCTGGCACTGACTGTTGTACTTACCGCCTATGCCGATTGGCACCGGCGTACCGCCGCCCGGGTGCGGGCCGACACCGTGCGGCTGCACATCTTAGCCAACAGCGATACATGGGATGACCAGCTGCTGAAATTACAGGTGCGGGATGCCGTGCTGGCTGCCCTGCCGCCCGCCGTGACGCAGGCGCAAAGCCCGCAGCAGGCTGTCCGTGCGCTGCAGACGGCGCTGCCCGCTTTGCAGGCTGCAGCCGACAGCGCCCTGCACCGCGCCCACAGCCCGCAAACGGCCGCCCTGCGGCTGGAGAGCCACGACTTTTCCGCCCGCGATTACGGCAGCTTTTCTCTGCCCGGCGGGGAGTACACGGCTCTGCGCATAGAGCTGGGCACCGCGCAGGGCCGCAACTGGTTCTGTGTGCTTTATCCCTCGCTCTGCATTTCCGGCAGCACCGCCGCCTACCCCGGCGCCGATGAAAATGCGCTGGTGTTCGGCCGGTTTGAGATAAGGTTGGCGGTTGCGGACTTTATAGGCAGATTGGCTTCCCCCGCGGGGGAAGCTGTCAGCGGCTTGCCCGCTGACTGATGAGGGGCGGCCTTGCCGCTGCCGCCCGCAAATGGGTTGCTGCGGCACACGCGCCCCTCATCCGGCCCTTCGGGCCACCTTTTTCTAAGGAAGAAGGCTATCAGAAAGGACACCACCATGCTAAACTTCATCTTGGGCCCCTCCGGCTCGGGCAAATCGCATACCATGCTGGCCGCCCTGCGCGCACGCGCGGCGCGGGGGGAGCGCAGCATCCTTATCGTGCCGGAGCAGTTTACCTCCTCCACCGAGGGGCAGCTCTACCGCACGCTGGGGGACAGCCTTTCCGCCTATGTCGAAAGCTACTCCTTCACCTCGCTGGCGGAGGCCCTGCTGCGCCGCTACGGCGGGGCGGCCGTGCCCACCCTGACCGAGGCGGGCCGTGCCCTGCTGCTGCGCCGGGCGGCGGATTCGCTGCTGGACAAGGTCGTATACTACAGCCGCCAGCGGCGCAGCGCAGCCTTCTGCGAGAAGGCGGCACAGACCGTCAGCGAACTGAAAAGCGCCGGTGTAACGCCGGAAATGCTGGCAGAGTATGCAAAGGCCCCCGGGGCCGACCGCGAAAAGCTGGATGAACTGGCCCTGATCTATGCCGCGTATGAGGGGCTGCTGGCCCAGAGCGCCATGGACCCCGGCGACCGCCAGCAGCGCGCGGCGGAGCGGTTGGACGCAGCTTTCTTTACGGGGCGCGCCGTGTACATTGATGAGTTTGATACCTTTAATGCGCCGAAGCGCGCCCTGCTGGCGGCCATGCTGCCGGTGGCCGATGTGACGGTCTGCCTTTGCTGTGACGGTGAGCAGGACCGGGACGGCGGCATGGGGCTGTTCAGCGGTGCCAAAAATGTGGTCAATACCCTCAAGCGGATGGCCGCAGAGGCCGGTGTGCCCACCCATACCGAGCTGCTGACCGAGGACCGCCGCCATGCCGATGCCCCGGCGTTGGCCGAGCTGGGCCTGCTGCTGGCGGACCCTGCCTACACGCCGGAGACTGTGGTCGATCCGGCGCATCCGGCCATTACCTACCACGCGGCGGCATCCCGTCAGGCCGAAGCCAAGGCGGTGGCCGCTGAGATCGCGGCCCGCGCGCGGCAGGGCACTCCCTACAGCCGCATGGCGGTCATCTGCCGCAATGCCGAGCAGTACCTTGCCCCGCTGCGGTATGAGTTCCGTCTGCAGGGCATCCCGCTTTTCTGCGATGAGGCCACTACCCCCGAAAACACCGCCCCGGCGCGGGCGGTCCATGCCGCGCTGGAGCTTTTGCGCGGCGTGTCGAGCCGCAGCGTGCTGCGCCTGCTCAAGACCGGGCTGGTCGATCTGCCGGAAAGCCAACAGTGTGCCCTTGAAAACTACGCCTACACATGGCAGCTGACCGCCGCCGATTGGCGGGAGCCCTTTACCCGCAGCGCGGCGGGGTATGACGGCCATGACTCCGAGCAGGACCGGCAGGTGCTGGCCGATGCCGAGTGCGCCCGCGCCTTCATCATGGAGCGGCTGGCGGACTTTGTACCCAAGGCGGCCGGCGCCCCCGCAGCGGCACTGACCAGGCAGATCTTCCTGTTTTTGCAGTCCCTCGGGGCTGAGAAGGTGCTTGAGAGCCTTGCAGAGAAGCTGCGCGCAGAGGGCCGCCTGCCCGAGGCGGATGAGGTCCTGCGCGAATGGAATGTCGTTATGGGGCTGCTTGACCAGCTTGCCCGCCTGCTGGGCAGTGAAAAGCTGCCCCCGGCCGAGTACGCCGAGCTTTTTACGCTGCTGCTGCGCACGACCGATATGGGGCATATCCCCCAGAGCCTTGACAGTGTGATCGTGACCACGGCGGGCCGTATGCGCCTGCCCGAGACCGATGCCGTCTTTGTGGTCGGCCTGCTGGAGGGGGAGTTCCCCCAGACGCCCGGCGATCAGGGCCTGCTGACCCACGCCGACCGCGACATTATGATGGAGCAGGGTGCCGAGCTGCCCGACTGCTTTGCCAATAAGGTCCTGCGCGAGGGGATCTGCTTTTACAAGGCGCTGACTGTGGCACGCAGCTATCTGTGGCTCAGCTGGCCCGCAGCGGCCCATGCCGAGGATGCCGCCCCCGCCAGCGCTGCGCTGGCACCGATTTTGCAGTATCTGCAGGTGCCGCCCTGCACCCCCACGGCGGTGCAGCTGGCTGCCGCCCCGGCCGCTGCGCTTGATGTGCTGGGCATGCTCAGTCAGGACCCGGACCGGCAGTGTGCCGGTGCGGCAGTGCGCGCCGTGCTGGACGCTGACCCTGCGCTGGCCCCCGCCTATGCCGCTGTGCGCCGTGCGGTGGACACCGCCGGGGCAGAGCAGCGGGTCGAGGACACCGCCGCGCTTGAAGCCTTACTTGGACGGGGGCTGCGCATAAGCCCCACCCGGTTTGAAAAATACCAGAGCTGCCCCTTTGGCTATTTTCTGCAGTACATCATCAAGGCCGCGCCCCGCAAAAAGGCCGAGCTTGCCCCCAATATAAGCGGCACGCTGACCCACTGGGTGCTGGAAAACGCCCTGCGCCGCCGCGGCGAGGCGTTCAAGACGCTGACGCCGGAGGAGGTGGAGGCCCTTGTCGATGCGCTGGTGGACGAATATGTGGCCGAAAACCTGCCCGGCATGACGGTGCGGATGGACTACCTGATCGGCAGGATCCGGCGCAATCTGGTGGGGCTGCTGGGCTTTATCCAGCGCGATCTGCGGCAGTCGGGCTTTCGCCCCGTTGCGTTTGAGCTGCGCATTGATGACCGCCCCGATGCCGAAAACCCGGACGCCCCCCGCATCGACCCGGTGCAGCTTGCCGATGGGGCGGGGCATACGGTGCGCATTGTCGGCACGGTGGACCGTGTCGATGCAATGCCGCTGGAAAAACGCGGCAAGACCTATCTGCGGGTCGTGGACTACAAGACCGGCGGCAAGGAGTTCAAGCTGAAGGAAGTCTACTACGGTCTGGATTGCCAGATGCTGCTGTACCTCTTTACGCTGGAGCGCAACGCGCAGGAGGCCTTCCCCGGTGCTACGGCGGCGGGGGTAGAGTACCTGCTGGCCGACCCTGCACCCGAGAGCGTTGACCGCCGCGAACTGACCGAGGAGGCCGACCCCGCGCCGACCTACCCGATGAACGGCCTGCTGCTCGATGACGAGAGCATCTACCGTGCCATGGATACCAAAGGCACCGGTGAGTTTGTGCCGCTGAGCTTCAGCGCCAAGACCGGCAAGGTGCTGAACAACAAAAGCACGCTGGCCGATGAGGCGAAGCTGGGCCGCATCCGGGATCATCTGGACGGCCTGCTCATCGATATGGCGGAAAACCTGTACAGCGGCCGCATTGACGCCGAGCCGCTCTGCCCCGGCGGCGGCAAAAGTCCCTGTACCTACTGTGATTTCCGCTGCGCCTGCACCCACCGCGACGGGGAACACGAACGGACGATTTCGATCAAGGACGACCCGTTTGCGGAATGAGAACGCCTTCCCCCCAAAAAGAGGGGAAGCTTTTCTACATAAAGGAGACACCCCATGCCAGAACAACCCAAGATACAATTCACCCCGGCGCAGGCGGCTGCCATCAGGGCACGGGGCGGCAGCCTGCTGGTGTCGGCGGCTGCCGGCTCGGGCAAGACCCGTGTGCTGGTCGAGCGCGTGGTGGGGCTTATCACGGACCCTGAGCACCCGGCGGATGCCGATTCGCTGCTGATCATGACCTTCACAAATGCGGCGGCGGCCAAGCTGCGGGCTGACATCACGGCCCGCCTTGCGCAGGAGGTGCGCGCCCACCCCGGCAATACCAACCTGCGCCGCCAGCAGCTGCTTTTGCAGCGCGCGTCCATCGGCACGGTGGATGCCTTTTGCCTGCATTTTGTGCAGCAGCATTTTGCCATGCTCGATGTACCCCCTGACTTTACGACCGCCGAGGAGGCCGACCTTGCCCGCATTGAGCAGGAAACATTGGCCACCACGCTGGAGACAGCCTATCAGGACGCCGACTTCCGCGCCTTTGCCGACCTGTACGACCGGGGCCGTACCGACAGCACGGCCGGGGATGCGGTCCTCGACCTCTATCACTTTACCCGGGCATTGCCCCACCCGGCGGCATCGCTGACTGCGTTTGCCGAAATGTGGCAGCAGGAGGCCCCGCCGCAGCAGACCGAATGGGGCCGTGAGCTGCTGGGCATCGCGCTGGCCCGGGCGCAGGGCGTCAAGGCGCTGCTGGACAGCGGCGCAGCTATCGCAGCGCGGGACGAAAAGGCCGATGCCGCCTACACGGCCGTCATGCTCGATGATGCCGCCCGGGTCGAGAACCTCTGCCACCATCTGGAGCAGGGCGATTGGGACAAATGCCTGTCGGCGCTTGAGCTGGTTCTGTCGGGCTGGCGTGCGGCGGGGCGCATCAAGGGCGGCAAGGACGCAAACCAGTCCGCTGCCGCTGCGTCCGAGCTGCGCGACCGCGCAAAAAAGCAGCTCGAGAGCCTGCGCCGGGATGCACTGCTCTGCACGGCTGAGGAATTTGCCGCTGACCGCCGCCGCGCTGCGCCGCTGGTGGCAGCTCTTGTGCGGGTAACGCAGACCTTTGCCGACAACTGCTTTGCCGCAAAATGTGCTGAAAAGGTGCTGGACTACGCGGATTATGAGCATCTGACGCTCGATCTGCTCGTCAATGAGCGCAACGAGCGCACACCGCTGTGCCGTACGGTCAGCAGCCGCTACACGGCGGTGCTGGTGGACGAGTATCAGGATACAAACGCCCTGCAGGACGCCATCTACTTTGCGCTGGCCCGCCCCGAAGCGGACAACCTTTTCTTCGTGGGCGACATCAAGCAGAGCATCTACCGGTTCCGTCTGGCAGATCCCGGCATCTTTGTGGGCAAGCAGCAGCAGTGGAAGCCCCACCCGCAGCCGGCCTCAAGCCCGGCCACGCTGGCGCTGGATGCAAACTTCCGCAGCGCACCCGGCGTGATCGAGGGGATCAACTATCTGTTTGAGGTGTTTTTCACGCAGGGGCTGGGCGGCGTACCCTATGGGGACGGCCAGCGGCTTGTTGTGGGCGGGGATAAAAGCGCCGCCTATCAGGGCCTGTGCGAGATCGATGTCATTGACGGGGCCGATACCGCAGGGGATGCCGCTGTCATCGCCCGGCGCATTGCCGAGATGGTCAAAACCGGCTTTGCCGTGCGCGGCAAGGAGGGGGTGCGCCCCTGCCGGTATGAGGACTTCTGTATCCTGCTGCGCGGCCGCAAGGGCTTTGCCGATTATGAAGGCGCGCTGCGCACGGCGGGCATCCCGGTCTTTGCGGATTCCGCCGCCGATCTGCTTGATGAGCCGCATATCCGACCCTTTGCGGCGCTGCTGCGTGTTATCGACAACCCGGCGCAGGACATTCCGCTGGCAGCCGTGCTGCTGAGCCTGATGTTCCCCTACACGGCAGATGATCTTGTTGCACTGCGCCGTGCAAGGCCAAACGGCAGTCTGTACGGGGCGGTCCTTGGCGGGGAGCAGGCGCGGTTTGCCCCCTTTATCGAGGCACTGGCCGAGTACCGCCGCCTCGCCCGCACCCTGCCGGTGGAGGAACTGCTCGGGGAGCTGCTGGCCCGCACCGGCTATCTTGCCGCCGTGGGTGCGCTGCCTGACGGCCTGCGCTGCCGCGAGGATCTGCTCAGCTTTACAGCGTGGGCTGCCGGGGCTGGGCGCGCGGGGCTGCCCGCGCTGATACGCGCGATGGACGCTGCCGCCCACAACGGCGGACTGAACCAGAGCGCGGGCGGGCAGACCCGCCCCGGCTGTGTTTCCATCATGACGGTACACCGCTCCAAGGGGCTGGAATTTCCGGTCGTTTTTGTGGCGGACACGGCCCACCAGTTCAACCAGAGTGACGCCGTGCGGCCGGTGCTGACCCACAGCCGCCTCGGCGTGGGCGTCATGCTGCGTGCGCCGCGGGCGGCCAAGCGGTTTAAAACGCTGCCCTATGCGGCGCTGGCGCAGGCTATCCGCACCGAGACACTGAGCGAGGAGATGCGCGTGCTGTATGTTGCGCTGACCCGCGCACAGGACGCGCTGATCATCACGGTGCCGCTCAAGCGGACCGACAGTGCGCTGAAGCTGCCTGCCCTCTGCGCCGCAGCCGAGGCCACCGGCCCGGAGTCGATGCGCGGCATGGGCAGCTGGGCAGGCTGGCTGCTGACCGCTGCAATGCTGCACCCGGGCAGCGATGCGCTTTGGGCGCGCACGAACTTTCTGCCGCACCACCGCAAAACCGGTGTGCCGCTGGACATTCGGCTGCTGCCCCTGCCCGAGCAGACGGAGCAGCCGCCTGCGCCGCCCGCCGCTGCGGCGGACCCTGCGCTGGTGGCGCAGCTGCAGGCCAGCTTTGCGTGGCAAAGCCCCCGCGCCGCGCTCGAAAAGGTCCCCGCCAAGGTCAGCGTCAGTGCGGTGGCCCACGCCGCCCGCCCGGTTGCGCTGGAGCGCCCGGCCTTTCTGCAAAAAAGCGGCATGACCGGCGCCGAGCGCGGCACCGCCATCCACGCCTTTATGCAGAGTGTGCCCTTTGACGGTCCGGCCCCCGATCTTGCGGCCGAGGTGCAGCGGCAGACCGGGCTGCAGCTGCTGGACGCCGCACTGGCAGACAAGCTGGATCTGGACGCCGTGCGCCCCTTCTTTGACAGTGCGGTCTGGCGGCGGATCCGGCTGGCCCGCCGTATCCTGCGCGAGGAGCCGTTCATCACGGCGCTGCCCGCCGCCGACATCACCCCCGCCGCACAGCAGGGGAGCGCTGCCGGGGCCGAGGTACTGGTGCAGGGCATTGCAGACCTTGTGCTGGTGTTTGACGAGCATGCCGAGATCCTTGACTACAAGACCGACCGCAGCCGCGATGCGCAGTATTATATTGACGAGTACGCCGCCCAGCTGCGGCTTTACCGCCGGGCGTTTGCCCAGCGGTTGAGCGTGCCGGTGACGAAGCTGACGATCTACAGCTTTGCCATCGGAGATGAGATTGATGTGCCGCTGGCGTAAAAACACGCTGTAGGGGCCGGGCATGCCCGGCCCGCGGCCTTGCAATTACTGCCCCTTTATCTTTTGCATCGTAGGGAGGGGTCTTGACCGCTTGACGGCGCACAACGAGCGCCGTCAGCCAGCAAAGCTGGCCCGCTCATGCGGTTGTTTGCCCTGCAGGGGCAAACATTGTTCGCTCCCCGATTTCGCTCCGCTCAACCGTGGGCCCACGCTCACAACCCCGCACCTCCGCGGGGCGTCGAGGACGCCGCCCCCTACATCTTTCGTCATGAGCTTTCCACCATCCGTAGGGGCGGGATTCCTCCCTTCCGGGCCGTATCCCAATATCACAAACAAAAAAGGTCGTGCCGACAATCCATCGTCAGCACGACCTTTAGTATTTATACCAATTTACGCTTGCCGGAACCGGCTCAGGAACTCAACGGTCTTGGGGTTCTGCGGGCGCTCAAAGATGTCGGCGGGTGTGCCCTCCTCACAGATGACGCCGTCCGCCATGTAGACTACATGGGTCGATACATCGCGGGCAAAGGCCATCTCATGGGTGACAACAAGCATCGTCAGCCCCTCCTTGGCCAGCTGGCGCATGACGGCCAGCACCTCGCCCACCATCTGGGGGTCCAGCGCAGAGGTCGGCTCGTCAAACAGCAGTACCTCGGGCTGCATGGCCAGCGCGCGGGCAATCGCCACACGCTGCTTCTGCCCGCCGGAAAGCTGGCGCGGCTTGGCATGGATATAGGGGGCCATGCCGACCTTCTCCAGATTGTCCAGTGCGGTGCGCTCGGCAGCCTCCTTGTCCATGTGCAGCACATAGCGCAGGCCCGCCGTGCAGTTGTCCAGCACCGTCATATTGTTGAAAAGGTTAAAGCTCTGGAACACCATGCCCACCTTGGCGCGGTAGGCGCACGGGTCGCTGCCCTTGGCCGTGATGTCGTTGCCGTGGAACAGCACCTTGCCGTTCGTGGGGGTCTCCAGCAGGTTGATGCAGCGCAGCAGGGTCGATTTGCCGCTGCCGGACGCACCGATGATGCAGGTGACATCGCCGGGGTTGACGGTGAAATCCACATCGCGCAGAACGACATGGGTGCCGAAGCTCTTGGAGAGGTGGCGTACCTCAATAACAGGCTCAGACATGGGCTGCGCCTCCCTTCATATCCAGATTCTGGGACTCATGGTTCGGGTCCGGGGCATTGTACATGCCGCTGGTGTAGGCCAGCGAGTCGGTCGTGTTCAGGTCGTAGTTCTGCGGGCCGTCGAGCGCTTTCTCCCACAGGCGCAGCAGATAGCTGGCGAACAGGGTCATCGTCAGGTAGATGACCATGACGATGGCAGCGCTCTCAAAGTAGGTGTACAGTGCGCCGACCACGCTCTTGTGGACAAAGAACAGGTCGGTGATCGAGATGACCGACAGCACCGAGGTGTCCTTGATGTTGATGATGAAGTTGTTGCCGATCTGCGGAATAATGTTGCGCAGCGCCTGCGGCAGAATGACATGGAGCATCGTCTGCCAGTGGTTCATGCCGATGGCCTTGGCACCCTCGGTCTGGCCCGGGTCAATGGACACGATGCCGCCGCGGACCGTCTCCGCCATATAGGCACCGGTGTTGATGGAAACGATGAAGAAGCCTGCCTGCCACATGCCCATCTTGATGCCGAACACCTGCAAAAGACCGTAGTAGATGAACACGGCCTGCACGATCATCGGCGTACCGCGGAACAGCTCCACATAGCAGCGCAGGAAGATGTGCAGGATTTTCAGCAGTACACGCTTCCACACCGGGTCGCGCTGCTTGTCGATGGGGATGGTCTGCAGTGCGCCGACCGCAAAGCCGATCAGGCAGCCGAAAAATGTGCCGACCAGCGCCAGCAGCAGGGTCGTGCCCGCGCCGCGCAGATACGAGAAGCCGTACTTCTGCAGCACTGTGGCACAGTTCATGAAAAAGTCTTGCATGAAATTCTCCTTTGTGATTTCTTCACTTTACCAACACCGAAGCCCCTGCCGCACAAAACAGCAGGGGCAGGCGGGCAAAATTACTCGCTCAGGGGCTGAACGCTGATGGCGTCGTCCATCATGGCGTTGTAATCGTCAGCGGTCATCGTGGACAGGACCTCGTTGATGGCGCTCTGCAGGGCGGTGTTGCCCTTCTTCATCGAGATGCCGATGTTGATGTCCTCCTCGCTGACCTTGAAGTCATTGTCGCCGCCGCCGAAGTCCAGCAGCGTGAAGTCGGGGTAGGCAACCAGCGCGGCCTGCGCGGTGGGGCGGTCGGTGACAACGATGTCGCAGGCACCGCTGTTCAGGGCTACCAGCATGGCAGGCGCGGTCTCCTGCGCGGGCAGGATGTTGGCGTTCTCGATCTGGGGCAGGCAGGTATCATACCAGATAGTGCCCAGCTGGCTGGTAGCGGTCGCACCGGCCAGATCGGCCACGCTCGCCGCATTGGCGTAGGCGCTGTCCTTCTTCGTCAGGGTGACGATCGAGGCGTAGTAGTAAGGGTTGCTGAAATCAACCTGTGCAGCGCGCTCAGCCGTGATGGACTGACCGGCGATGACGCAGTCCACATCCCCGCTCATGACGGCGGGAATCAGGCTGTCCCAGTCCAGCTTGACGATCTGGACCTGCTGGCCCAGTGCCTCGCCGATCTTCTTGGCCATCATGACATCGTAGCCGTAGGCGTAGTCGCTGGAGCCGCGGATCGCAACGGCACCGTTGGAATCATCGCTCTGGGTCCAGTTGTAGGGGGCGTAAGCGCACTCCATCGCAACGGTCAGGGTGATGGGGTCGCCGTCGCCGTCCGGGGCACCGGCAGCATCCGCAGTGCTCTCGGCAGCAGGGGCGGCGGAGGTGGCGGCGCTGGAGCCGCAGGCGGTCAGACCGGCGGCCAGCACAGCGGCCATGGTCAGGGCAAGCATTTTCTTGAGCTTCATCTTGAACTCTCCTTTACCTTTATAAGTTTTTCCCTCATATTCATGCAAAAAGCCCCGGCGTCCTGATTGCGGATACCGGAGCTTGAAACATGATTTTGCCGGATAGCGCAGCGTGCGGCCGCGCCCTTGCGGCTATGCATAAATATTACTCTATAGGAGCCGGTTTGTCAAGTGCCGATTACACTCAAACAGTGGCTTTTGCTTCGGGCGCATCGCAGGTGGTGTAGCTCTTGACGCTGTGGAACACAATGTTCAGGCCCAGCACGATCAGCAGCACTGCAAGGATCAGCTGCAGGCCGTTGGCGATAAAGACAGCGCCCCAAGTGGTCTCACCGGCAGGGATGGCGGTGGACGCAGCGGCGGAGATGGCCTTGACCATCGCAATCAGGCGCTGCACCAGTGCGGTGAAGGTGACGCAGAGCATGATGACCAGCGGCGGGAAGAGCATCTTGTTGTTGCGGCCCGTGACCTTGAGGAAGACGCACAGGGTAGCCAGAACCAGCGCGCTGAGCAGCTGGTTGGCGGAGCCGAACAGCGGCCAGATGTTGGCATAGCCGATCTGGGTCAGGATAAAGCCGAACACCAGCGTGATGAAGGTGGAGAAGTAGACATTGCAGCACAGCTTGCGCCAGCCCTCTGCATGCTCCATATCATCGACACTGAACAGCTCCTGGAAGCTCATGCGGCCGATGCGAGCCACGGCGTCCAGACTGGTCAGTGCCAGCGCGGAAACGCACATCGTCATAAAGACAGTTGCAATCGAAACGGGCACGCCGAACATCTCAAAGAAACCGGCAACGCCGCGGCTGAAGATCTGGAACGGGGTACCGGTGGCGGGGGTGCCGTCTGCAGCGGCGGCAGCACCGGCAACACACAGGGCGAGGACAGCCAGCAGGCTCTCAAGCACCATGGCGCCGTAGCCGACCTTGAGCATATCCTTCTCATTCTCAACGGTCTTGGAGGAGGTGCCGGAGGAAACCAGACTGTGGAAGCCGGAGACGGCACCGCAGGCGACCGTGACAAAGAGGATGGGGAACATGGTGCCCAGCTTGGCATTGTTGAAGCCGGTAAAGACGGGCAGGTTCATCGTGGGGTGGGCAACCAGCAGACCGATGACAGCACCGGCGATCATTGCGCCGAACATGAAGGTGGTCATGTAGTCACGGGGCTGCTTGAGCATCCACATCGGCAGGACGGCGGCAAAGAAGATGTAAACGAAGGTGATGTAGCTCCATGCGGCCTTGCCGAACACCAGCGGGCAGTTCATGCCAACGGCAAAGGACAGGACGATAAAGACGATGCCGATGACAGCCTCGCGCCAGCCGGAGAAGTTGAACTTCTTCTGGATGAAGCCGAACACAACGGCGAACACCATGAACATGATGGAGACCATGCCGGCCGCACCGTTTGTGAAAGCGGCCTCGACCGGTGCGCCCTCTGCATCAAAGGCGTTGAAGGTGCCGGCAACCATGTCTGCAAAGGCAGCAATGACGATGCCGCAGAACAGCCAGCAGAACAGCAGGAACAGCTTGCGGCCGGTCTTGCCGATGTACTTCTC
>ERZ1026880.1090-NODE-1090-length-12138-cov-4.507324_pt1 | contig 12138 bp, 10 predicted proteins | sample MGYA00380170_ERZ1026880 | MGnify/ENA primary metagenome ERZ1026880 (study PRJEB33269, sample SAMEA4719806) | human gut metagenome | biome: human-associated habitat; feature: organic feature; material: feces | place: Cameroon | collected 2013-10 ...
CCTTTTCATCAGTGCTGATTCCTTCAGGATCGTAGATGTATCCGTCCGGTCCGGAGATCGTTACGCACTTAGCGCCTAACTGCTGCAGTTTCCAGGCAGCACCCCATGCTACGTTACCGAATCCGGAAATACCAACAACTTTGTCCTTCATGTCTTCGCCGTTAGCCTTCAGCATTTCTTCTGCGTACCATACGATACCGAATCCAGTAGCTTCAGATCTTCCCAGCAGTCCGCCGAACGGGATGCCCTTACCAGTCAGAACGCCTTCATACTTGTCAACGATTCTCTTGTACTGGCCGAAGAGGTAGCCGATTTCTCTGCCGCCTACACCCAGGTCTCCAGCAGGAACGTCAGTGTTAGGTCCGATGTGTCTGTACAGCTCAGTCATGAATGCCTGGCAGAATCTCATTACTTCTGCGTCGGATTTGCCGTTCGGATCGAAGTCAGAACCGCCCTTGCCGCCGCCGATAGGAAGTCCAGTCAGACTGTTCTTGAAGATCTGTTCGAATCCTAAGAACTTGATGATTCCAGGATATACGTTCGGTGCGAATCTCAGACCGCCTTTGTAAGGTCCGATTGCGCTGTTGAACTGATATCTGTAACCCTTGTTAACCTGTACTTTACCAGCGTCGTCAACCCATACTACTCTGAAAGTAACTCCTCTTTCAGGTTCAGTCAATCTTTCGAGAAGAGCTGCTTCTTCATATTCCGGATGCTGTTCGATAACCGGAGTCAGAGAAGACAGTACTTCTTCAACTGTCTGGTGAAATTCTACTTCGCCAGGGTTCTTCTGCTTACAAAGTTCAATACATCTTTCAACATAATTTGACATTTCTATTTCTCTCCTATTTCAATATTACAAAGTTAGTAATGCCTTGTTAAGTTAAATATAGCACTCGCGCATGATACAGTCAATGGATTTAATCGTAAGTTGCCAAATGTTGTAATTTTCAGATAAATGTTACGAAAATGAATACTTTTTATGCAAAATCAAATACCTTGTGAAAGGCGTGTAAAACCTTTGCAAAATAGCAGAATGGATCAGGATCTCAGGAAGGATAGTGCTTAAAAAAAGCTGGAAAATGTGGTATGATATAGTATAAAACAGATACAAAGCGAGGTGGAACAGGATGATCCATACATTAGAGAAAATGGCAGAGCATAAAATCATGAGCAAAAGATTTCTTCGAAATCTCAAGATGGAAAAGAAAGTTATGATCAAACTCCTCTCATCGGCAGGCTGGCGCAGAATGTAGTGCAGTATCGAAAACCGCAGTGTGAGCGTCCGAAACTGCTGGTGCTTCATGCGGGAAACCGTAAGATCTCTAACAGTCTGCAGCTGTGGGAGATGACGGAACAGCATTTACAGGATTTTGAAATACGAAGGATCTCTCTGCGGAATGGATTCATCCGGGACTGCAGAGGATGTGCCTATGATGTGTGTCATCATTTTGGCGAGGAAGGCAGCTGTTTTTACGGAGGACCGATCGCGGAGGAAGTATATCCGGCGATCCTCGACTGCGACGGGCTGGTCATGATCTGTCCTAATTACAACGATGTTTTAAGCGCCAACCTGACGGCTTTTATCAATCGGATGACAGCGCTTTTTACTACGCACCGGTTTTACGACAAAGCATTGTTCGGCGTGATCGTTTCCGGTTACAGCGGCGGAGATATCGTTGCAGAGCAGCTGATCAGCGGGCTCAACATGAATAAAACCTTTGCTTTGCCAGGGAAATTTGCTATACTTGAAACAGCTAACAGCCCCGGGGAAATTTTGCAGATCCCGGGGATCGAAGAGAAAGCTGCGGCGTTTGCCGATCAAATACGAAACCATTTAAAGGGGAGGGAATCGCATGACTGAATCAATGGATATGGATACCAAGATGCAGAAGTTCGATGAGGAAATCGAACAAATCCTGGATCTTCTGGAGGAAAAAGCGTATTTCCGGGCGAGAGATGAGATTTTAAAACATAATGAAGTCGATATCGCGGAGATCCTGGAGGAGATCCTGGAAGAGTCCGGTATTGACAAAACCATCATCATTTACCGTATGCTGCCGAAGGATATTTCGGCGGAGGTGTTTTCTTATCTGCCTTCGGACGACCAGAGGGAGATCATCCAGGGCATCACCGATCGAGAAGTTTCTTACATCATGGGAGAACTGGACTTCGATGATATGATAGACGTGCTGGAAGAACTGCCGGCAAATATCGTCGATAAGATCCTGGAAAAAACACCGAAGGAAGAGCGAAAGCTGATCAATACATTTCTGAATTATCCGGACACGTGTGCGGGAAGCCTGATGACGCCTGAGTATATCAGCCTGCAGGAGACCATGACGGTAGGACAGGCTCTGCAGCACATACGGGATGTAGGGATGGACAGTGAAACAGTCTACACCTGTTATGTGAAGAAGGGCGGTCGGAAGCTTGAAGGGATCGTTTCTCTTCGTGCGCTTGTCATTGCCGATGATGATGTACAGGTATCGGAACTGATGAATACGGAATATGTGTACGTAAGCGTACACGATGACCAGGAAGAAGTCGCCGAGACTTTTAAGAAGTACGGCTTTCTGGCAATACCGGTAGTAGACAATGAACACAGGCTGGTGGGGATCATCACATTCGATGATATTTTAGACGTTATTGAAGAGGAAACTACCGAGGATATCGAGAGAATGGCCGGTGTCATGGATGATTCTGACCAGGAATATCTGGACATGGGCGTATTCCGTCATGTGAAGAACCGGCTTCCGTGGCTGGCGATCATGATGGTGGCGCTGATGATCACAGGCGTGGTCATTTCAACATTCCAGGATGTGCTTGCGCAGGTGATCGCACTGGTGGCTTATATCCCGCTTTTGTCGGGTACAGGAGGAAATGCGGGAACCCAGGCCGCTTCCCTGATCATTCGCGGAATGTCCACCGACGAGATCGACGTCAAAGATGCCTTGCGTGTGATGTGGAAGGAATTTCGGGTGAGCATTATTTTAGGGCTGGTTCTCAGTGCCATCAATTTCGGGAAGATCATTCTGATCGACGGCAACACGCCGATGATCGCACTGACGGTATCGCTTTCGATGATACTGGTCATCATTTTCGCTAAACTTTTAGGCGGACTTCTGCCGATGGCTGCCAAGAGGATAGGCATAGACCCGGCTCTCATGGCAACTCCGATGATCTCATCGATCACGGATACGGTTTCTACTTTGACTTATTTACTGATGGCAACCCTTATCCTCGGGCTGGCACTTTAGCTAATACTTTAGTATGAGTTCGCATGTTTCAAGGGCTTCAGCAAAATAATCAGTTGTTTTTTTCCTATATATGTATTAGAGTGTGTGTCGGACGAAAGGTACTTTTCAAGATGAAAAAAGCAGGTACGAAAAAGAAGATCAAAATACGGAGATGGATCATTGGCATTTTATTGGGAGTAGGTTTTCTGGCCATGGAGTTTCCGGGAATTCTTCTGGTGCGGGAGAGGATCTATCCTTTTGTTCTGGGACTGCCTTTCCTGTACGGATATATACTTTGTTGTTGGGTATATATGTGCAGCGTGCTGTTTTATGCCTGCCGGACATCTTGGGGGAAACAGTCCTTTTTTAAAAAATAATTTATGAGAAGGGTTGAAAAAGGGTGAATGAAATGTCAGATGCAACTTTGTCAGTGATCATATTCGTTCTTGTAATGGTCGTGATCATATCAGAAAAAGTTCACCGAGCAGTTTGTGCTGTAGGCGGTGCAGTTCTTTTGATCATCTTAGGGGTGCTGGACATAGGCACCGGAGTATCGTATATCGACTACAACACCATCGGGCTGCTGATCGGCATGATGATGTTTGTCGCAGTCGTAAAGCATTCCGGGATGTTTGAGTACCTGGCAGTAAAATCTGCAAAGGTCGCTAAAGGCGACCCGTGGAAGATGATGATCTTCTTTATCATTATCACAGCGGTTCTGTCGGGACTTCTGGATAATGTAACCACGGTTCTTCTGGTAGGACCGATGACATTCGCGATCACGAAGGAAATGGATCTGAATCCTGTTCCTTATATCATGACGCAGATACTGGCGTCTAATATCGGCGGTACGGGCACGCTGATCGGTGACCCGCCAAACATCATGATCGGAAGCGCTACAGGTCTTACGTTTGGAGACTTCCTGGTAAACGATGGTCTTATCGTTATCGTGGTGCTGGCAGCAACCATCGCCGCATTCTACTTCATCTATGGCAAGAAGCTGAACGCAACACCGGAAGCTATGGCCAAGGTCATGGCGATGGATGAAAAATCTCTGATCCGTGACAAGAAGCTGCTGATCAAGAGCATTGTCATGATCGTTCTGATCGTAGCAGGATTTATGCTTCACAGCGTGCTGCACATGGAATCCTCCATCGTAGCACTGTCGGGAGCTGTTATCATGATGATCATCGGAAGACAGAACGTTGAAGAAGTCGTTTCCGACGTAGAATGGCCGACGATCATCTTCTTTACCGCATTGTTTATCGTAGTAGGCGGTATGGTGGAAACAGGCGTGATCGACAAGCTGGCTGACCTGATCATGGGTGTAACAGGCGGAAAACCTGTTATGACGATGATGATCATTCTGTGGGTATCGGCGATCCTGTCCTCTACACTGGACAATATCCCGTTCGTAGCAACGATGATCCCGCTGATCACGGCTATGGGCAACGACGGTATGGATGTTATGCCTCTGTGGTGGGCGCTGTCACTTGGTGCATGCCTGGGCGGAAACGGAACACTGATCGGAGCTTCTGCAAACGTAGTACTGACTGGTATCAGTGCCAAGAACGGTCATCCGGTTACATACATGCAGTTCCTGAAGATCGGATTCCCGATGATGATCCTGTCCATAGCGATCTGCTCAGTATACATGCTGATCCGCTACGCATAGAAATCATATAGATCGCAAGATCAAAATCATAGAACATACAACAACATAACAGAAAAAAGCGAGGGCAGATATGCACTCACTTTTTTCTGTTTTTTCTTAAAATTTACGAGGGATATTCTTTAATAAAAATTTAGTTGATTTTTTGCGTGTTTTGTATTAAAGTATCAAGGTAATTGGAAAATGGAATTCATGGGAAGAAAGGAATGAAAGAATGTCTCACGCAACATTATCCGTGGTCGTATTCGTTCTGGTAATGATCGTAATCATTTCAGAGAAAGTCCACAGAGCAGTCGTTGCCGTAGGAGGTGCGGTACTGCTCATTATTTTAGGAGTGCTTGATATCGAAACGGGTGTATCCTACATCGATTACAACACCATTGGACTGCTGATCGGCATGATGCTGTTCGTAGCAGTTGTAAAACATTCGGGAATTTTTGAGTATCTGGCTGTCAAGTCGGCGAAGATCGCCAAGGGTGATCCCTGGAAGATGATGATCGTTTTCATTATCATCACCGCTCTGCTGTCGGCTCTGCTGGATAACGTTACAACGGTACTTCTCGTTGGCCCGATGACATTTGCTATTACCAAGGCGATGGATCTCAATCCGGTGCCTTATATCATGACGCAGATCCTGGCATCCAATATCGGTGGTACGGCGACCCTGATCGGCGACCCTCCGAATATCATGATCGGTAGTGCAACCGGCCTGTCATTTGTAGACTTCCTGGTAAACGACGGTCTGATCGTTATCGTTGTAATGATCGCAACGATTTTCGCCTTCAAGCTGATTTACAAAAAGAAGCTGATCGCAACGCCGGAAGCGATGAAGGCAGTTATGGATATGGATGAAAAGGCTTTGATCAAGGACAAGTCTCTGCTGACGAAGAGTGTTGTCATGATCGTACTGATCGTAGCAGGCTTCTCCCTTCACGGTGTGCTTCATATGGAATCTTCCATCATCGCGCTGACCGGAGCGGTGATCATGATCATTATAGGCAAACAGAATGTGGAAGGTATTGTAGAAGACGTAGAATGGCCGACGATCATCTTCTTTACCGCGCTGTTTATCGTAGTAGGCGGTATGGTAGAAACAGGTGTGATCGACAATCTGGCTGACATCATCATGAACGCAACAGGCGGTCAGGCTGTCCTGACGATGATGATCATTCTGTGGGTATCCGCACTGCTGTCTGCAACACTGGACAATATTCCATTCGTAGCAACGATGATCCCGCTGATCCACTCCATGGGTGAGAGCGGTATGGACGTTATGCCTCTCTGGTGGGCACTGTCCCTGGGCGCATGTCTGGGCGGAAACGGAACTCTGATCGGTGCATCTGCAAATGTAGTGCTGTCCGGTATCAGTGCAAGACATGGATATCCGATCACGTACGTACAGTTCCTCAAGATCGGATTCCCGATGATGATCCTGTCCGTAGCGATCTGCTCGGTATACATGCTTATCCGGTACGTATAGAAATTTGAAATGAAAACAGAAAAGGATTCTGCATTTGCAGAATCCTTTTTTTGTAGAGAGAAAACCCAGCGAGGAGCACCAGTGCTCTCTCATATCCTACTCGTCCTTTTTTGGCATCTGGTTAAATTTATAGCCTACGCCGCGGACGCTGACGATGTAGTTGGTGTCATGATTTTTACGTTCCAGTTTTTTTCGCAGGGTGCTGATGTAGACCATGACAGTTTTTGTGTCGTTTTCCATGCAGGTGGTCTTCCAGACTGTTTCAAATATCTGAGCGGCGGGGAATACCTTGCGCGGATGCTGGATCAGCAGTTTGAGGATCTCAAACTCTTTTGAGGTCAGACTCACTGGCTCTCCGTCCAGAAACAGGTCGTGTGTATCAAAGTCGATTTTAAGCCCATCGTATTCGTACAGACTGGCTTCCGCTTCAGCTGCTTTGCGGGCAAGGGAATTCTGGCGGCGCAGATGAGCCTTGATCCGTGCGATCAGTTCGCCGGGCATGAAAGGCTTGGTCATGTAATCGTCTCCGCCGGCAGAAAGCGCGATGATCTTATCGATTTCCTGGGTCTTGCAGCTGAGAAAGATGATCGGTGCATTGGAATGCTCCCGGATATCCAGTGAAAGTGCGGTTCCCTCTGTGTCCGGCAGCATGATGTCCAGGATGATAAGATCCGGGTTTTCTTTTTTCAGCAGATCCAGCGCTTCTTCTCCAGTATAAGCAGGGAACGGACGGAACTGTTCTTTGGTCAGATAGGAGCAGACCAGCTTGTTGATCGCTTTTTCGTCGTCAACTACCAGTATTTTTTCTTTTGCCATGATTAGACCTCCTTATAGAGCGGGATGATGAATGTAAACGTACTTCCTTCTCCAAATGTACTTTCTGCGTAAATATCGCCCTGATGGGCAAGCATGATCTCTTTGCAAAGGGTCAGCCCAAGGCCGCGGCCTTCGATTTGGGTATGACCGTTTTTCTGGTTGTTCTCTGCCCGATAGAACTGATCGAACACATGGGCAAGCTGAGATTCACGGATTCCCATCCCTTTGTCTGATACCGACACGATGAAGTTCTCGGCGGCGTCGTCTACTTTAAACGTGATGTGCATTTCCTTATGTGCATCGGAATATTTGATCGCATTTGTGATCAGGTTGGAAAAAACCTGATTGATGCGGTCAAGATCCAGTACAGCCCAGTAGTGAGACAGCGTGATCTCGTCGTAGTCAATGGAAATCTCAAATCCGGCAGCCCTGGCATCGCCTATGTTGCTGGTGATCAGAAGATCTGCGGCATCGGTTATGGTGCAAAGGGTAAAATCAAAGGTAAACTGATGAGTCTGCATCTTTGACAGCTGCCCCAGATCGTCCACCAGCTTTTTTAAGATTAAAGTCTTGGCGGTGATGATCTCCATCGCTTCGTGCTTTTCTTCCTTGCTGCTGATCGTTCCATCGCTGATCGCGGTCAGATAACCGGCGATGGATGTGATCGGTGTCCGCAGCTCATGTGAAATATAGGACAGGAGCATATTGCGGCTTTTTGTGGCTTCGATCTGATTCAGCTCGGCCGATTTGATCGAAGTGATATCACGGAAAGATCCTTCCAGAGCAATGGGTTCATTCGTCGTTTTTTTTCGTATGATAGTGCAGGTGAATTCCCCCCAGAAGGATTCCCCGTTTTTATTAGTCATTTCTATGACGATGCGATCCCGTGCCGGGAATTTTGCAGTAAAAAGATCGCGGATCTCTTCTGCCTGCCTATGGCTTGTCAAAGTCTGGAACATGTTCGGATTGTCGTAAAACGCTGACTGCGGATATCCTGTGACCTCCCGGATGGAAGGCGAGATATACTCGAAAGCTTCGTACGGCTGCAGTTTATAATAAAAGATAACATCCTTGGAGTTATCGACAACCGTTCGGTAGAGACTGCTGGCCAGGCTGCTTTCCTGCTGGGTGTATACGACGTAGATCACCAGGATACAGAAGTTGACCAGATTCGACATCAGGATCTCTGTAACGTAATAGCTGGACGTGACCGGCACTACTGTTTCCGCGATGGAAAATACCGATTTGATCGCTCCCCATAAAAAGAAAACCACTGACGCAATGATGCGCTCTGCCATGATGATGTCCCACTTCTGCCATATATTATAACAGAGAAATGCGGTAATGATAAGCTGATATATGGAAATCGGCAGATAAAAGGATAAAAGATCGAAGCTGTAGATCATGCAGATCACTGCAAGAAGCAGCAGATACAAGGAAAAGCGGTACCAGTAGGTAGGCACCTTGATATGTGTATAGGAATAAGATCCAAACAGGAGCAGGAGCAGATTGAACATGTCTACGACCTTGCGAAGCTCCAGAAACAAATCGTTTGGGGATGCAAAAAAACAAAGCAGGCAGAGCAGACTCATGGAATAGGCGATCCAGGAAAATCCCCAGTACTGCATGAATTTCTCCTGCTTGCGGGAAAAAATATAAAAGTACAGAGTCGAGGCTGCAAAGGTAAAGAGTGCAATGAATACAAGCCAGCTGAAATACATAATAAAATCCTCCCTGTTGTTTATTATAGCTTAAAATTATGGTAGAATAAAGCGAAAACCACGGGGAAGGTAAGAAAATGAAATGATCACGAACGCTGTCAGGCTGCTGATTATCTGCGTATTTGCGTTTGTCCCTCTTCTTTTAGGGGAATTCGCGCGCAACAAGGCGGTAAACAATACCAATGATTTTATTCTTCAGGGACGAAAACTGAAAACGTTGCCTATGTACGCGACGATTTTTTCGACCTGGATGAGCATATTCGCGTTTATCGGCGCGATCGCATATTTCTACGAGCAGGGACCGATCTATATGACGACGGTAGGATGGGACGCGCTGTTTGCCGTACTTTTTATCCTGCTGGGACGCAGGATCTGGCATTACGGCAAAGTGCATAACTATATGACACCGACAGATTTTTTTGATGACATTTACGATTCGAAGAAGCTGAATGTGCTGGTAACGGTGGTAAGCATCCTGAGTACGATGGTGTATCTGCAGGTGCAGATCGTAGGAGGAATACTGGTTATGAATGTGGCGACCGCCGGTGTCATTTCCTCTTATGTAGGCGGCATCATTTTTTTCTCGATCCTGGTCATTTATCTGTGGGCCGGCGGCCTTCGCGCGGTTGTAATGACGGACATTTTTTATGGTATTTTGATCGTTCTGGCTATTGTGTCATCAGGGCTTTATCTCATGCATGTAGCCGGCGGGACTGGACAGGTGTTCCCTGAACTGATCGCCAAGGATCCTTCTTATGTCTCCATGCCGGGAGAGGAAGGGCGTCATCGCGTGGTTCTGTGGATATCCCTGTTCTTCATCGTTCCTATCGGAGCTTTTATGGGACCTCAGATCTGGATCCGAAATTACGCGGCGGAATCGGAGAGAAATTTCAACGTTATCCCGTGGCTGTTATGCCTGTCCTCTATTATATGTGTCGGAACCTTATTTGCAGGGAGCTCTGCGCTGGTGTTGACCGATCATGTGGACAATCCGGATTCGATACTGCTGACGCTTCTGCATCAGTATGCTAATCCGTTTTTCTATACTTTTGTGATCATAGGAATCTACGCGACGATTTTTTCTACTGCCAATTCTCAGGTGCACGCTATTGCGGCAGTATATACCATTGACGTTCACAAACGGTATATCAACCGGAAGACTCCGGAACGAAAGCTGGTGGATATCGCCAAGTGGACGGTGCTGATCGTTGCTCTGGTCTCATACGTATTCATTATCATAGTGCCTCAGAGCATCTTCGATCTGGGGATCATCGCTCTGGGAGTGCAGGCACAGCTCATCGTACCGGTGGCAGGAGCTTTTTTCTGGAAGCGTTCTACAGCCAGTGCTGCTTATATGGGTATCCTCTCAGGCGAGCTGACATTTCTGGTCGGTCTGGTCTTAAGCGGCGGGCAGGATTCCAGCATCTGTGCGATTGCCGGTCTGATCGCAAATTTGTTCTTTTTTATCATTATGGCGATGACGGATAAGCCGCGTATACGTGTATATAAGAAGATAGAGACTTATCGCAGAGAATATAAATTAAAAAACTATTAAACCGAGCAATCGTTGGAATTTCAATGTTTATAGCGGCAATATGAAAGCGGGGTTTAGGCTGTTTAAGATCAGCTTAAGCCCTTTTTAAATTAAATTAAAAAAATTGTCGATTCCTTGAGAAAAGTCTGACAATTTGCTACACTGATTGTGGAATTTATAACAAGATCATTTATTGATTCACATTTTGTAAGGAGGAAGTATTATGATTATAGGAATGCCTATCAGTACATTCTTAGCAATCCTGATCTGGCCGATCGTCTACATCACGGCTGCCATCATCGACTACTGTATCATGGCAAAGCAGGATGCACAGGTTGACGATTCGGAATTCGAAGATCACCTTGTAGCGGATACAGGGAAGGAGGCGACTAAAGAATGAGAGTTGAAGTAATCGTACTTTGCGTCTACTTTATCGGTATGATCGCAATGGGGCTTTACTGGAACAAGAAAGCCAAGAGCTCAGAAGACTTCATGCTGGGCGGAAGATCCATGGGACCTCTCGTTACAGCTCTGACCCTGCAGACTACCGCAATGAGCGGATTCATGTTCATGGGCGGACCTTCTGAAGCATATGCACTCGGATATTTCGCGATTTTCTATGCAGTAGGCGACGGCGCAGGCGGCATGATCAACCTGACCGTTCTGGGAAGAAGAATGAGAAGACTCTCCCAGCTGCTGGACGCTATCTCCCCGATCGAATATCTGGAAAAGAGATACGAATCCGTACCTGTAAAGGTTATCGCTTGTATCATCTCCGTATTCGGACTTGCCTGCTACGTTCTGGGACAGTTCATGGCAACCGGTAAAACACTGGTTACTCTGTTCGGATTCCCTCTTTCTGTCGGTCTCATCGTCGGCGTAGCAGTAATCCTGTTCTACACATTCGTTGGCGGATACTTCGCAGTAGCATGGACTGACGTAATCCAGGGATTCATCATGATCGGTTCCCTGATCATTGTATTCGTTGCTACTATGATGAAGATGGGCTGGTTCACCGGTCTGAACGAGAAACTGGCTGCTATCGATCCGACTCTGCTGAGCGTATGGGGACGTGGCAATGTATATGAAGGCGGTTATGGTGTAATCGCCGGGGCCGTAGGTATTTACCTCATCGGTTACATGGGTCTGCCGCACAGTGTTAACAAGCACATGGCAATGGGCAGCCCGCAGACAGCAAAGACTTCCGTAGTATACGCTACTATCTGGACTCAGCTGTTCTGCTTCATCCCTTATTTCCTGGGACTGGCTGGACTGGTAATCTTCACAGCTAACCCTGCAGGTCTGATCAACAATGACCCTGAGCTGGTAATTCCGTCCCTGACATCTCTGGAATTCCCTGGAGTATTCGCTGGTCTGATGCTGACAGCTATCATGTCTGCTATCATGAGTACAGTAGCTGCTCTGATGCTGTTGATCGCAACCATCGTATCCATCGACTTCTACAAGAGATGGCTTAGACCGGATGCAAGCGACAGAAGCGTAGTAATCATTTCCAAGGGATCCATCATCGTTGTTGGTATCATTGGTGTTACTATCGCGATCCTGAACCCGCCTGGAATCTTCAGCCTGATCGTAGATACATTCAGCTTCATGGGATGTGCGTTCCTGCCTAGCTATGTATGCGCTGTATGGCTGTCTCTTATACACATCTCCGA
>ERZ1026880.1092-NODE-1092-length-12133-cov-4.164266_pt1 | contig 12133 bp, 10 predicted proteins | sample MGYA00380170_ERZ1026880 | MGnify/ENA primary metagenome ERZ1026880 (study PRJEB33269, sample SAMEA4719806) | human gut metagenome | biome: human-associated habitat; feature: organic feature; material: feces | place: Cameroon | collected 2013-10 ...
CACCCCCACCGTATCCAGCCCGCCTGTGGTTCGATCGGGCACGTTGTCCTTTCGGGGCAGGATCATGGTCAGGGGGCCTGGCCAGAACTGTTCCGCCAGGTCATAGGCCGCCTGGGGCACATTCACACAGTAGCGTTCCAGCCAGTGGGCGCCGGGGACGTGGATGATGAGGGGGTTGTCCGAGGGACGCCCCTTTGCTTCATAAATAGCAGCCACAGCTTTTTCATTCAAGGCGTCTGCGCCTAAGCCGTAGACAGTCTCGGTGGGGATGGCCACCAGGCCACCCTCTCGGATGACCTGGGCAGCCCCTTCGATCTCCGCTTCATGTCCCTGAACACAGGGGATGTGATATACGTTGGTTTTCACTTTGTTTCACCAAGTTTTCTCTAGGTTTCGCTCATAGTTTGCAGCTTTTCCGCCTGTTCCGCCGCCGTCAGGGCGTCGATGATCTCATCCAGATCCCCATTCATCACATCATCCAGGCGATACAGGGTCAGGCCGATGCGATGGTCGGTGACGCGACCCTGGGGGAAGTTGTAGGTGCGGATGCGCTCGTTGCGCATCCCGCTGCCCACCTGGCTGCGGCGCTGGGCGGCCACTTCGCTCTGCTGCGCCTGCACCTTCTGCTGATACAGCCGAGAGCGGAGGACTTGCAGGGCTTTTTCCTTATTTTGCAGCTGACTCCGCTGATCCTGGCACTCCACCACCATGCCGGTGGGCAGATGGGTGATGCGGATGGCGGAGGAGGTCTTGTTGATGTGCTGTCCGCCCGCACCGGAGGAGCGGAAGGTGTCGATGCGCAGATCGTCTCGGTTCAGCTCGAACTCCACGTCATCCACCTCAGGCAGCACTGCCACGGTGACGGTGCTGGTGTGGACGCGCCCGCCGGATTCCGTCTCCGGCACCCGCTGAACCCGATGGACGCCGCTCTCGTATTTCATTCGGGCGTAGGCTCCCGCCCCGTCCAGGGCGAACACGGCCTCTTTCACGCCGCCCAATTCCGTCTCACTGATGTTGATCTGCTCCTGCTTCCACCCCTGTTTCACACCGTACATTCCGTACATCCGACACAGGGAGTGGGCGAATAGGGCGGCCTCCTCGCCGCCTACTCCGGCACGCACCTCGATGATGACGCTCTTGCCATCGTCTGGATCCTTGGGAATGAGCAGGGTTTGCAGCTGACGCTCCAGCGCCTCCCGCCGCTTCTTCTCCCCATAGAACTCCTCCCCTGCCAGGCTCCGCAGCTCTGGGTCATCGCTGTGCAGCAGCCCTTCCAGCTCGTCGCAGTTCTGGCGGCAGGCGTCCCACGTCCGGTAGGTGCTCACCACTTCTTCCAGCTCCTTCAGCTCTCGGTTCAAACGGGTAGCCGTCTTGGGGTCGTCATACGTCTCCGGCTGGTTCAGCTTTTCTTGAAGGATGCTGTAGTTCTGTTCCATTTGTTGGAGTTTTTCGAACATCTCGGCGCTCCTTTGTTGTTCTGATTCCTGGTCTTTTTTAACCGGCTCCTCCTCTGTCCAACAGGAAGGATTTCACCAGCGCTGGTGCCTCTCTGGTGTAGGAGAACAGGGTGCTCGTCCACTCTGGCATGGGCGCAGACACGGTGCCTGCCTTCAGCCCACAGCGCTCCGCCAGCATCCGCACCCGTGCTAGATGGAAGTTGTTGGAGACGATCATGACCCGTGTATCGGCCAGGTCATAGCCCAGGGATTCCAGCATTTTGGCGCTGTTCTCCAGGTTCTGATAGGTGTTGTAGGACGCATCCTCCTGATGGATACGAGCCTTGTCCACGCCGTGGGACACCAGGTAAGTCTCCATGGCCTGTGCCTCGGTTTCCAGCTCGTTCTGCCCCTGGGCGCCGCTGACGATGATGGGAAAATCCTCGTCCGGATGGGCGTCAATGTAGTCCAGCGCCGCCTGGAGCCGTTGTTTCAGCACCGGGGAGGGGCCGCTGTGGTAGACCTGGGCACCTAGGACAATGAGGGCATCGCCCCTCTGATCTTTGCTGGAACGGCCGCCGGTGATGATGATGGCCTCCAGCACGCAGAACCCAGCCAGCAGGATGGCAAGGCAGGCGATGACGATGCGAAAGAAGATGGATCTGGGTCGTTTTGCTTTTTTCATGGGTTACCCCTCCTCCAGCAGCAACGACAACTCCTCCCACTGCTGGTACAAGCCTTCCAGCTGGGCTTCCAGTGCCGCCTGCTGCTCTGCGATCTCTTGCAGCTTCTGGTAATCGGAACCGCACCCCTCCATGGAATCCGCCAGCTCCTGAAGCTGGTTTTCCACTTTGGAGATCTCCTTTTCCACGCTGTTGCGCTTCTTTTCGGTCATTTTGGTGCCGCCAGGCTGCTTTTTGGGCTTTTTCTCTCGCTTCTCCTTGTTTTCCTGTTTCTTACTGTTCTGGGGCTTCAGCACGTTCTTCAGTTCTTCCTCCCGTGCCTTCTTGGCCAGCCACTGCTGGTAGTCCCCCTTGAAATCGGTGATCTTCCCGTCCTCCAACATCCAAATGCGGTTGGCGAACCGGTTGATGAAATACCGGTCATGGGACACAAAGAGCAGCGCCCCATCAAAGTTTTCCACCGCTTCTTCGATCCACTCTCGGGACGCAATGTCCAGGTGGTTGGTTGGCTCGTCCAGCACCAGGAAGTTGATGCGCTCGTCCATGAGCATACACAGCTTCAGCCGAGAACGCTCGCCGCCGGACAGGGTGTTGACGGGCTTGAACACGTCCTCCCCCTGGAACCGGAAGGCGCCCAGCCGATCTCGTGCCTCCTGAGCGGAGCAGCCCTGCTCCCACAGCATGGTGTCCAGCAGCGTCCGCTCCGGATCCTCAAACTGGACGATCTGGGGCAGGCAGCCCTTGCGGACGGTGGGGCCGTAATGCACCCAACCCTTGTCGGGCAGCTCGTCCCCCAGCAGGATTTTCAGGAAGGTGGTCTTGCCGGTGCCGTTGTCCCCCAGCAGGGCGATGCGCTCGCCGCCGTGGGCTTCCAGGCTCACATGGTCAAAGAGGGTGCGTCCGCCGAAGGACTTGCTCACGTCCTCCACGGTGAACAGCTCGTCCCCGTTGAACTCCCAGCTGGAGAACTGCATTTTCAGCGCCCGCTCCTTGGCCATGGGACGCTCGGTGCTGCGCAGGCGCTCGATGCGCTTTTCCATGGCGAAAGCAGTCTTGTGCATCTTCTCCGTGCCCCGCTGGTGCATGACCGTAGCCACAGCGCTGAGCTGGGCAATCTTGGCCTGCTCCTTCTCGTACTGCTTGAGCTGCTCCCGATAGCGCTTCTCCTTCTCTACGGCGTAGAAGCTATAGTTGCCGGCATAGAACTCCGCCTTGCCCCGGTTGATCTCGATGACCCGAGTGACCACCTGATCCAGGAAGTACCTGTCGTGGGAGATGGTCAGGACGGTGCCGGGAAAGCTTTTCAGATAGCCTTCCAGCCACTCCACCGCATGGAGATCCAAGTGGTTGGTGGGCTCGTCCAGCAGCAAGATGTCGGTGTCCTCCAAAATGAGGCGACCCAGGTTCACCCGGGTCTGCTCGCCGCCGGAGAGAGAGGCGAAGGGCTGCTGGCGCATGGCATCGGGGATGCCCAAGCCGTTGCAGATTTTATTGACCTGCACCGCTGTATCATAGCCTCCAGCCAGTTCGAAATCGGTGCTGAGCTTGTCATACCGCTCCATCACCGTCCGGCTGGCGTTGCCGGCGGCCATCTGTTCCTCCAATTCCTTCATTTCTTTTTCGATCCGCCGCACCCGCTGGAAGGCGGTTTCCAACACCGCTTCCACGGTGCAGCCCTCCGGGTAGACGAGAATCTGAGAGATCAGCCCCATCCGGTGGCCGGGGGCGATGGAGATTTCCCCCTCATCGTAGTCCAGCTCGCCGGTGAGGATTTTGAACAGGGTGCTCTTGCCGCTGCCGTTTTTACCCAGCAGACCCACCCGCTCGCCTTGGTTGATGTGGAAAGTCAGGCCGTCCAGGATGTTGTCCCCGATGGTAAACGCTTTGACTAGGTTGGTTACGGAAAATTCGATCATGACCGCCTGCTCCCTTTCTCTTTATCCCTCTGGACGGATCTCCTTGATATACTCCACCAGCTCCTCCATGGCCATCCCACGGGAGGCCTTACAGAGAACGATGGTGTTCTTGCGGATGACCTGATCCAGCACAGCTTTCGCTTCCTCTTTGGTGGGGCGATAATAACATTCCACCTTGCCGCCTGCCTGGGCGGCGTTGTAGATATTCTCTGCCAGGGTGCCCACAGCCACCAGGCAGTCGATGCCGCAGGTGACCACAAACTGTCCCACGCTCTCGTGGAGGGCAGGCCCCAGGTCGCCCAGCTCCAGCATATCCCCCAGGACGGCCACCTTGTAGTCGCCGTCAAATTTGGACAGCACTTCCAGCGCTGCCCGCATAGACTGGGGGTTGGCGTTGTAGGTGTCGTTGAGGACGATGACGCCGTCGCCGCAGCGGACGGTGTCCATGCGCATCTTGGAGTTGACGAAGTGGCCAACGCCCTCTGCGATCTCCTCCTGGGTCATCCCCAGCCACTGTCCCACGGCGGCTGCCGCCAGGGTGGGGTAAATCATGTAGCGGCCGATGCCGGGGATGGTCTGCTGCCAAGTGCCGGTGGGGGTGACGGTTTCCATGACCATGTGGTCACTGAAGCGCTCGTCCAGGCTCTTGCACTGGTAGTCATTGCCGTCGTTCTCGCCGTACCAGAGGATGGACTGGTGCAGCTTCCCGTCCAGGCTGCGCAGGAGGGGGTCGTCGCCGTTCAAGATGGCGAGACCGGCGGCCTTCATGCCGTGGAACACCTCCGCCTTAGCCATGAGGGTGTTCTCTCGGCTGCCCAGATTTTCAATGTGGGCGTCACCGATGTTGGTTATGATGGCGGCATCCGGACGGGCAATGCGGGTGAGGTAGTCGATCTCACCCACATGGTTCATCCCCATCTCCACCACCGCCACCTGATGCTCGTGGCTGAGCCGGAAAAGGGTCTTGGGAACGCCGATGTTGTTGTTGAAGTTGCCATCCGTCTTGAGCACCCGAAACTTCTGGCTGAGCACAGCGGCGGCCATATCCTTGGAAGTGGTCTTGCCCACGCTGCCGGTGACGGCGATGATCTTGACATCAAACTTGCTGCGATAATAAGCCGCCAGGTCACCCAGCGCCAACAGGGTGTCCGGCACCAGGACATAGAACTTATCCGGCCGGTAATCCGCCAGCTCGTGGTCGGTGAGGGTACCCACGGCGCCGTTTTCCAGGGACTTTCCAATGTAGGCGTGACCATCGAACCGCTCCCCCACCAGGGGGACAAAGAGGGCGCCCTCGGTCATGGCACGGCTGTCGGTATCCACCGAGCCTACCTGGGTGTCCAAGTCCACCATAGTGCCCAGCAAGGTTCCGCCGGTGGCCTGCAAAATCTCACGCAATGTCATTGCTTCCATAGTTGCTGCATCCTTCCTTCTCTCTGTCCTGGACGTTCTGTCACTGCTTTCCCCGCAGCTTCAGGGAGACATTCACGATGGTCTCGCACAGCTCGTCATAGCTGATGCCCGCCGCTGCCGCCTCTTGCGGCACCAGGCTGGTGGGGGTCATGCCGGGGAGGGTGTTGATCTCCAAAAACCAGGGGGTGCCGCTCTCGTCCACAATGAAGTCCGCCCGAGAGTAGACGGACAGCCCCAGGGCGTCAAAGACGGTCTTGGTATCCTGCGCCAGCTGCGCTTCCCACTCTGGCGGGATAGGGGCAGGGGTGATCTCCTCTGCCGCGCCGGGCTGGTACTTGTTCTCATAGTCATAGAACCCGCTCTTGGGGATGATCTCGATGGAGGGCAGCGCCCGATCCACCAGGTACCCTACCTGGATCTCCCGACCGGACACATACTGCTCCAGCACCACCGTGCTGCTGCCCATGTCCAGGCACTGCTCCAACGCCGCCGTCAGCTCCGCCGGAGTGCGAGCGATGGAGACGCCGATGGAGGAGCCGCCCATGAGGGGTTTGACCACCACAGGGAGGGCAGTGTCGTTCACCAGGGCGGGAATGTCCCCCTGGGTGTAGGTGACCCGCTGCCACTGGGGGGTGTGGATGCCCAGGGGCGCCACCAAACGCTTGGTCAAGTCCTTATCCATGGCAATGGCGCTGCTGAGGTAGTTGGCTCCGGTGAAGGGGATGCCGAAGGCTTCCAGGGTGGCCTGGACACGGCCATCCTCGCCGCAGCTGCCGTGGAGCGCCAAAAAGACGATGTCTGCCGTCTGGCACAGCTCCAGCACGCCCACGCCGAAGTAGCTCTCGCTCTGCCACTGACGTGCCGCCTTGATCTTTTTCAAGTCTGGCGCCTGTCGGGACACTTTTTTCCATTCTTCGGGCACAGGGGCATCAAAGAGGGCTTCGTTGGTTCCGTCATACCCTTCCAAGCCCATATATAAATCCACCAACGCCACACGATGTCCCTTTCTCCGCAGCGCTTCCGTAATCAGCGTGCCGGAAGATAGGGAGACGTTCCGTTCGTCACTGAGGCCACCGGCCAATACAACAATTTTCATCTATTTTGCGCTCCTTATCCGCAATCAAGCTTATACGCATACATATTGCAGTATAACACAACTCTTTTTCCGATACAACCAAAAACCGTCCTTCCTATGCACGGTCTAGGGAATTGCGTCCCCGCAGGCAATCTGATATAATGGAGCGGCACACTTCTATCGCCGTTTAGAAAGGACGGGTTCCACATGAAAACTGCTCTGATCCAAATGCGCACCGTGCTGGATAAGACCCAGAACGTGGCGGATGCTGTGGCACAGATCGCCGCCGCCGCACAACAGGGGGCAGACCTGGCGGTGCTGCCGGAGATGTTCTGCTGTCCCTATCAACATAAGTATTTCCGTCCCTATGCCGAGCCAGCCGGCGGTGCGGTCTGGCAAGCCCTTTCTGACGCCGCCCGTGCCAACCACATCTGGGTGGTAGGCGGTACCTTCCCCGAGTTGGACGGGGAGAAGCTCTATAACACCTGCTTTGTCTTTGACCGAGAGGGCAGACAGGCGGCACGCCATCGCAAGATCCATCTCTTTGATGCAGCCATCGCCAACGGCCCCCATTTTCGGGAGTCGGACACGCTGACACCAGGCAGTGAACTGACCCTCTTTGACACAGAGTTCGGTAAGATCGGTGTCTGCGTCTGCTTCGACATCCGGTTCCCCGAACTGTTTTTGCTGATGTCCAAGGCAGGGGCTCAGGCGGTCATCATCCCCGCCGCCTTCAACAACGTCACAGGCGCCGCCCACTGGGAGCTGCTCCTGCGCAGCCGTGCTATGGACGCCCAACTGTTTACCGCCGGTGTCTGTCCGGCACGGAACGAAAAGGGCTACATCGCCTACGGCCACTCCCTGGCCTGCTCCCCCTGGGGGGAGATCCTAGCTGAGGCAGACTATGCTCCGGAGATGCTCTTGGTGCAGATGGACTTGCAAAAAGTCCAGGACACCCGTGATCAGCTCCCCCTGTTCCCCGCTCGGCGGAATGATTTGTATCAGCTCAACTGGCTCAAATAAAGGCGCAAAACAGCTGACCGGTTCGGTCAGCTGTTTTGCGCAATCCACTCTGCCGCTTCCGCCAGCAGAGCGTCCTTCCGATTTTCCAAACGCCCGTCCAGCACCTGCTGGAACAGTTGTTCCAACAACACTCCCATGGGCGCTCCGGGCTTCATGCCCAGGGCGATCAGCTCCCGACCGCCAATGGCCAGGTCGCTTTTCTGGAAGCAGGCATCTGCCGCCCGAAGGGCATCCACACGGGCATAGCCTACCAGCAGCAGCCCCATCTTGGCCGGCACCGTCTCCGGCGCTTGCGCCTTGACGTCCGCCTCCACCACCTGCAGCAGCTGCCGCACCCGTTCCTCCCCCAGCTGTGCCAACAGGCGCAGGGTGAAGGGACGGTAGAACCGCCTGGCTCGGTCGTGCCACTCCACCAGGGTCACCACCGCATCCATCGTCTCTCGGTCGCACCGAAGGCGCGTCAGGATATCCCGGGCCATTTGGGCGCCCACGCCGCTGTGGCCGATACAGTGGCCAACGCCCGCCTCGTCCAGGGCAAAGGTATAGGGCTTGCCGATGTCGTGAAAGAGCATGGCCAGGCGCAGGGTGGGGTCGGGGGCGATGTTGGCCATAGCGTGAAGGGTGTGCTCCCAGACGTCATAGCAGTGGTGGGGATTCCGCTGCTCCATGTCGAACATGGGGGCGATCTCTGGCATAAAGACCGTCAAGATGTCCCGATGTGCCCGAAGCATCTCTGCCGCACCGTCACCGACAAGGATGCCCTTGAGCTCGGAGAAGATGCGCTCCTGGGCGATGTAGTGGAGCTGCTGTTTGCATCGATGCATGGCCTGAGCGGTCTCCGCCTCGATGGGGAACCCGTACCGCGCCCCAAAGCGCAGCGCCCGCAAAATGCGCAGGCCGTCCTCCTGAAACCGCTCCTCCGGCACGCCCACGCAACGGATGAGGCCGCTCATTAAATCCTCCTGGCCGCCGAACCAGTCCACCACGCCGGTATCCGGATGGTAGGCCATGGCGTTGATGGTAAAGTCTCGGCGTGCCAGATCTTCTCGGATATGGCCTACGAACTGGACTTGATCTGGGTGTCGGTGGTCGCTGTAGCCGCCCTCCGTCCGGAAGGTGGTGATCTCATACCCTTCCCCTTCCCAGCGCAGCAGCACCGTACCATGCTGGATACCGGTCTTGTACACGTTGTGCGCCGGAAAGCAGGCGATGACCTGCTCCGGCAGGGCTGAGGTGCAAATGTCCCAGTCGTGAGGCTCCTGCCCCAGCAGAGCGTCCCGAACGCAGCCGCCTACCACATAGGCCTCATACCCCGACCGGTTCAGTTGTCTCAAGATCTCCTCCACCGGCTGGGGCAGCCGGATGGCTGCCAGGTCAATGCTTGCTGTTATGGCTTCCGCCCTCTGTGACATCCTGCCACCACTCCTTCCACTCTGTTGTCAGGCTCTTTTCCTTGCAGATGACGGTGCAGACCGCCTTCCCATCCCCCGCCTGGGCAGTGATCTTGCACTTGCCCGGCTTCAGGGCAGTGACCACACCGTTTTTCACCTTGGCCACCTTGGGCTTAGAGCTCTTCCAAGTCACTTCTCCGCTCCAGTTGGTGGGGGAAGTCTCCGCCTGTAGGATGGTCATGGTGCCCACCTCTAATGTGACACTGGAGCGATCCAGCCGGACGGAGGACAGGGCAACTGCGCCGCAGGTGACGGCGCAGGAAGCCTTCTGCTTGTCCGCCTTGGCCGTGATGGTACACGTTCCCGGCGCCACCCAAGTCACCAGCCCGTCAGAGACGGTGGCCACATCGGGGTCGCTGGACGTCCACTCCACTGTGCCCGCCCAGGTCTTGGGAGTGACGGTGGGGGTCAGGGCGGCATACTGGTTGCCGTTTAAGTACAGCTCCTTGCTGCTGAGCTGGAGTTTATCCGCCTTCACTGGGTTGACAATGACCAACCCACGGGCTTCCGCCCGATTGCCCGCCTGGTCGGTGACGGTGTAGATGGCGGTATAACTGCCCACCTGCTTGTGATTGACATAGATATCACTGACTTGGACGGCATCGGTCAGGTCGCCGTCCACCACATCCACCGCCTTGACCGCTTTTTTGTAGTCGATCTTCTTGCCCACGGTGGTCTTAATGGTCTTTACCGTCAGCTCCGGCGGGGTCTTGTCCACCGCCGTCACGGTCACCGTTTGCTGGGCACGGTTGCCCTTGGCGTCCACCGCTTCTACGGTCACTGGGAAGGTGCCTGTCTTGGGGAAGGTGATGCATTTGCCGTCCTGGGATACCGCTCCGTCACCGGACAGGGTCACCTCATAGCTGCTGTGATCCGCCACGCGCGCCACCAGTTCTTCCACCGTGACCGCCCTGCCGCACTCCGCCTGATAGGTCGCCACGGTGGTCAGCTCTGGCGGCTGCCGGTCGCTGAGCAGGTACCATCCCCCCAGACCCAGCGCTGCCACCACCAGGACAGACACCACAATGAGGATATGCTTTCTCTGTTTCATATGTCCCTCGCTCTGTTTCTGTTGAGAAGTAAATATTGTAATCAAGATTATTATAGCACAGTCCCTGCCCTCTTTTCAATCTGCTGCGTTTTTCCAATGGTTGCGTTTTCCGCCCAGCGTGATACAATAGGGGAAACAAACCGGAAAACGGAGGGAACCGCTATGCACTGGTACACCATCCAAGAGACCCTGACCCACACCGACCACCCGCCCCAACCGGAAACTCCGGCGGTGGTGCTGCTGACATCGGAGGAACTGGATCACCACCCTACCCTGCCCGGTCTGGAGACGGTATTGCTCCACACTCCCTCCGCCCAAGACGCCAAGGTGTGCAAGGCGGATGTGCGGTGGGACTGCCTGTCCGGCACCCTGGTGCTGCCTCGGCAGGAAAAGGATGAGGGGCGCACCACCTACGGCTACCTGATCGCCCAGAACCGGGTGGTGCTGGTGGACGACGGGGACACGGTGCCCGGTCTGCTCCGGCACATCGCCCGCGAGAAGCGTCCGCTGATGGGCAGCGTGGGGCGATTCGTGTACGCCTTCTTCAACCAACTCGTTGCCCGAGATCTGCACCACCTGGAGGAGATCGAGGATCGTGCCCAGGCGCTGGAAGATCAAGTGCTGAACAACCAGCTCAAGGAGTTCACCGCCCCCATGACCTCCCTGCGGAAGGAATCTACCGCTTGGTTCCGCTACTACTCCCAGCTGGACGACGTGGCCTGTGAGCTGCGCAAGAACGACAACGGCTGCTGTTCCAGATGTTCGAGGATCGAGTCATCCGCCTGCGGGAGGAGTCCCAGCTGCTGCGGGAGTATTGCGCCCAGATCCAGAATATGTTCCAAGCGGAGATCGGCATCCGCCAAAACCACATCATGCAGATCCTCACCATCGTCACCACCATCTTCCTCCCCCTCTCCCTGCTGGTGGGCTGGTACGGGATGAATTTTCAGGGGATGCCTGAGCTGAGCTGGAAGTACGGCTACCCAGCGGTCATCGGAGTGAGCGTGCTGTTCCTCCTCTTGAGCTTGTGGCTGTGTAAGAAGAAAAAGTTTTGGTAACAGAAGCATAGAAAGCAAAAAGCGAAACTCGTGTTGAGTTTCGCTTTTTTGTTTGGGTGATACCTGGGTAGGTAAGGTGTAACGTGAAAGGCAGAAAAAATTTCTGCTTACCTTCAAGAGAGTAATAATACCTGCATAGGTAAGGTACAACGGCAAACCCACCGTTTCTCATCTCTATTATACCAGAAACCAACACATTTGTCAATCTATCCCCACGAACCAAAGACGGAGACCCGCAAGGAGCCTCCGTCTTTTCCGTTTACCCGCGTCGCACCCCAATAGCCTCGCAGAGTTCCGGCAGGATGCCGGAATAAATTCTGATCTGAAAAAAGTGGCGGCGTGTACGTCACTTTTTTCTCATCTCAGACGGGTAAGTGTGCGAGCAAAGCGAGTGCATGCACCCGGCTGCAACCTCAGCAAAATGCTTGCATTTTGCTGACTTTTTTACTTCTTCTTGCAGAAGGAAGAACACTGGGTGCAGTCACAGTTCTGCGGCTCGGTGCAGTCACAACAACCGACCTGAATGCCGTTCAGGGTGCAGTAGTTCTGACGACCAGCGTGGTAGTCACAAGTGGTGACGTTGCACTTGATGCTGTGGTTTACCTGATCCATATCCCTTTCGCCTCCTTTGGTTTGGCTCCTTTAATATGAACCAGTTCGAGGGCTTTTATTCCTCCCCCACTGCTTCCAGCTGCTTTTTTGCCAGCTCCACATAGTGCTTGGCGTCCGCAATCGTGTACGCCCGCTGTTCCTCGGTGGTGGGCTTGAGCACCTTCCCCGGCAGCCCCACCACCAGGGCGTTGTCCGGCACGGTCATGTTCCCCGCCACCACGGCGCCGGCACCGATAATGCAGCCGCTGCCGATCTTGCAGCCGGAGAGAAGGGTGGCGCCCATACCGATAAGGCTGTTGTCCCCCACCGTGCAGGAGTGGACAATGGCGCCGTGGCCGATAACCACGTTTTTGCCTACATGGACAGGCGAACCGCTGTCACAGTGGAGCACCGCAGCGTCCTGGATGTTGGTGCG
>ERZ1026880.1096-NODE-1096-length-12091-cov-4.656364_pt1 | contig 12091 bp, 6 predicted proteins | sample MGYA00380170_ERZ1026880 | MGnify/ENA primary metagenome ERZ1026880 (study PRJEB33269, sample SAMEA4719806) | human gut metagenome | biome: human-associated habitat; feature: organic feature; material: feces | place: Cameroon | collected 2013-10 ...
AAGTACAATAAAGTACAATAAAGTACAATAAAGTACAATAAAGTGCAACAAAGGACAACAAAGGACACAGAAATTCATATATTAACTGTGCCTTAATATTATGAAAACTTTTTGAACTTATTGCCCGGATGTTTTTCGTCCGCTTCGCTTTGCGTGTTCCTCTTCAAGCCTTCTCCGTTTTTCTTCTTCCGCCTGTTGTTTTGCTATTGCTTCATTACGTTTTGCCGTTTCTGCTTCAACCTTTAGTTGTGACATACTGCGCAACCCTTTTGTCTTTTTTTGCTCAAGTGCAAATCGCTTTGCCAACTGCTCTCGAATCATTCCCTTTACGGCTTCAAATTCATCATCGGTAATGTTGTTTGCTTGTCTGTAGTTTACTCCTCCAAAATTAACGATTATTTCTACGCTGTTATTTTCAGTCATACGAATGAGATGCTTATCGCTGAATATTTTCACAAGTGATTGTATTCGTTCATAATCAACGAGATTGAGATTAAACTGATTATAATTTATCTCTGTATATGCGCCCTTAGAGTAGGCGAACATCATAGCAGTTCCGTCATAAGATGTCTGCATAATAGTATCTTCCGCAGGAAATGTATTTACTTCACGTCTTAATATCTTTTTGATAATATCTTTTGGTGTATCATCACAGCTGACTTCTGAGGCATCTATACGCAGTGTCAGCTGCTTTTCATCAGGTTCTTCATCTATAGCAGACAAACAACCGTTTTCTGTTTTTATTTTACAGTAGTCAAGGTGGTTATATTTTGAAGAAAAGAAATAGTGCTTTCGCAAATATTTGTTAAATGTAAAACTGAGTTTCTTATCTTTGAGGTATTCAAGATAACGTTCATCTGAAACCTCCAATGGGAGATCGTCATTAAGGCAATCTGAGATATAATCTCGTCCGAATAGCTTTTCTATATAGTATTCAATAAAATATGCTGCATGAGCATTTTTGAAAATTATCTGCTCATCTTCATCATACGTATCAGATGGATCATAATCATCAAGAATATCACTTGATTTTGTTGCCATAAGTCCTTTAAATAAGGAAGCGAACGTTAAAAGATATTCGTCAGGTATGCAATATCCTTCTTTTATCGTAATGTGATTATGCTTTGCTGAACAGATTTCATATGCTGCATCAAAGTTAATGTCCGTAAGCTTGTCAGAATTTGATGTTTCCGCACACATTTGTAATGCGTTGGCAAGAGCCTTTAAGTCAAGCATATCAGAATTAAGCTCTACATAGTGTTCACTTTTGGATGTTTCTTCATTCTCAAACTTTAGTATGAGACTTTCAGCTGCTACAGTATCTTCGCATTTTAAAGGTTTTCCCAATGTGAAAAATCGCAGCAGTTTTTCATCAATCATTCCATAAGCGAATAACACTAAAAGTCTTTCCGTACTTTCTGAATACGAAGATTTTCTTAATTTTTCAATAAGCTGTCCATCCGTAAGTTTGGGGACGGGAACGGTTATGCCTATGCCAGAGTAATTTAAAAGGCTGAGTATCATACTGTATCTCAGGCTCATAGATTCAAAGGTTTCACCGGATTCATATTTCATTTTATAAAGCTCCTTCACAGTCACATATGATCCATTCCCCATTGGGGAATGGATTTACGCTGCGCTTTCTGTTACCAGTTCAAGCCCCTCTTCAAATATTGGAAGAAGAGAAACGTCAGAATACTGCTCATTAACAGTAATAACATTTTCATTTTCATCTGCATCGACCCATTTGATATCAATATCTGTGATATCTATGTCATCTCCATCAACACTGTCTATCCATTCAGACAGGTCAAGTATTTTTTCTTCCGCTTTTGTATGTATATTATCTTCGATGATATATTCGTTACGGTTTATAGCTCCCATGGAAGCCTTATCCCATGCCTCGTCAAGCATAGAGTATCTTCTGTGATTTTTTATTTCAAACTTATCTGTAAGAAACGGATTTAAACCTCTTATCATAACGATACATTTACTGTTTTCCATGGTTTCAAGTTCATTGAGCTGCATCAGCTCTCTGCCGAGAATACCATCGTTATATGAAGTTGATCCTGATTGTCCCTTGGACTTGTTTATGGAAACTGTATCAATGGTCTCCTTGCCCAATGATTTCATAAGGTATTCATTTGTAAACTGATCCTTTCCTCCCAAGAAAATCATTGTATCACAGTTACCGGGCAGCTCTTCCCATGATTTTTCATACATTCGCTTCAACTGTGAGAGGTTCTGGAGAATAACAACGACACTGATTTCAAATTTTCGGCACGTTGCCAATACCTTATCAAAATCAGGTATTTTGCCGACGTTCGCAAATTCATCTAAGAGAAATCTGACGTGTACGGGAAGTCTGCCGTGGTATTTTGTTATGGCTCTGTTGTACAATGTATCAAATAACTGGGTGTACATCATAGCTGCAAGGAAATTGTATGTAGTATCTGTTGACGGAATAATGATGAACAAAGCAGTCTTTTTATCACCAAGCTCCTCAAGATGAATATTATCCGTACAAGTAAGATTACGCATCTGCTCCAGTTTAAAATGCTGGAGCTTTGTTGTAGTCGAGATAAGAATACTCTGCATTGTTTTTCCTGCTGCCTGCTTAAACTCGTCATAATACTGACAAGAAAGAGCGTTTGGCGAATCTTCTCTGTGTCTGTCAAATATAAGGTCAAGCTCTGATTTCTCTTCTTCTTTGCCCTCTATGACCTTTGCCTTGTGGATAAGGTCGAGAACACCTGCAAAATTCTGCTCCTCTTCCGGAGCAGTTTCTACAAGCAAAAAGCAAATAGAGGACAGCAATAGTCTCGTAGAATCGTCCCAGAATTGGTCTCCACCGCTTGCATTTTCATCTTTGGTGTTCATCATAAAAGTGTTTATCATCTTAATGACGTTATTTTCATTGTATTTTCCGGTTGAATCCTTTAAGTACCGGAATGGGTTATAGTTGTTGCTGTAACGCATATCATTGATATTAAATACCTTTATCTGATATCCCTCTCGTTCGAGCATTTTTCCGCAGGATTGCAGCAGTTCGCCGGAAGGGTCTGTAACAACAAATGATGTATTGCACTGCATTAAATTTGGTTTGACAAGAAAGCGAGATTTACCTGTTCCGGAACCTCCAAGTACGATCTGATTAAGATTGAGCATTGGTTTGATTTTCTCACTCGCCTTACTTTGAGCAGCCACTTGTTTAAGAGAGATTTTTTCATTTTCATGGACGCTTTTCCCTGCATCATCGACTGCTTCAAACAGTATGTAGTTCTTATTGGCGTATTTTTCTGCAAAAGACGTTTTTTCGCTCCTAATTACTACTCTTGCACATTTGTTAAAAGCAAATTCTCCGATTGCTTTAAGTCTCCGACTTACTGAGCAATATTCAAGGTTTTCGCACTCTTCAAATGCACTGTCTCCAATGTCTGTAACATTGGGAGCAACGATTGTATGTAGCCTTTTACAGCGAAAAAAAGCGCCTCTTTCAATTTTCTGAACGTCCGATAAAATAATTTCTTCTACATTTGTATCAGCAAATGCAAACTTGCCAATTTTTTTTACATTGGAAGGAATAATAGGTTTTAAGTCATTTCCAAGCCAACGTACAAGAACATCATTATCAATTACCATATCCGACATTATAATCACCCACCGTATAATTCTTTGATTTTGCTCAACTCATCTTCAAGAGTCTGAACTCGATCTTTTTCTTTATTTGTCGCTATAGCCTTTTTTTGTTTGCATTCGGCAAGCTCCTTTGGGGTCATAGCATTTTCGTCTCTTTTTTTTCTGTCAAGAACAAGCATAATATCCGATGCACAGATGACATTATTGTAAAAATCGTTTGTATCTGCAACAATATCTTTTTCAGCCTGACTACCCCATCTTGCCGAGCCGTGTTCTACACCTTTACGGTGAAACCGTTTTCCTGTTTTAGCAAATCCAAAGAATGCCATCAGCCCGGCTATAGCGCCGAACTTGAAACCATCGAATGCACCACCGCTCATGGATAACATCTGCACAAAGGCAGATCCCAAAGTTGATAATGTAAAATATTGCGCTATAAAGTTTTCTGGGCTTTTAACCACTTTTTTTATACCGCCTGCAATTTCAACAGCATATCCTGCCCACATTCCTAATATTGTGAGAATTACAAATATTACAAGCAGATGCCAATATTTTTGAAGCAATTCCTTTCCTGTCAGCTTTTGAACAGGCTTAGAATTGTCCTTTTTCTTTGCTGCCATTATAAGCTCCTTTCAGTGGTTTGTAATTCCTGCGACTTGACCTGTCCCTTTTCATCAACAGTAGTTTCTTTGCTTTTGTTATAAACTTTTTCAGCAGTTGCTTTAAGCTGATTTAAAGGCATAATGCCTTTTTTCATTCCGTCGTTTGCTTTAAATGCTGCTTTTATTCTGGTTGATATCTTCTCGGCACTTTTTTCGCTTATGTTGAGCTGCTGCGCTATTTTTTCTGTATTAAGCACGTTTTTGTTAATAACTGCTGACTTGTTACCATCCGATATCTGTATGTATTTGCTTGTGAGTTGTGTAATGCTATACTTGATGCCATCTACCTTATCAGCGACCATTTCGGGTGCTTTTATCTTATCTTTGAATTTTTCTGCCATTTCTGCCAAAGCAGAATCATTTGTTATTCCGAGCTTCTCCTTGCATAACTGCTCAAATTCCAATGCTGATACATCTTTATCTATTGTTACGTACCTTATTTTATCGTTTTCCACATTAAAAATAGATGTCACGCCGTTGCCCAGATCGGAAAACCTTACGTTTTCAAGAGAAGGGGAGCTTGCAGTAATGGTCTGACCATAGTTAATCGAATTTTCTATTTCTCCATTGATATCATATTTCTGCTTGAGAGCCGATACAACAGCGGATCTTTCAATAGAGTTATATCCCATTTCTTTTAGCATATTATCAGCCTGATACCATTTGTTTCGTTCAACAAATACATATTCCTGAGTGCGTTTATCATATATAATAAACACATCTCCCTGAACCTTATCGGAATTCTTGCATTTGAAGTCTTTGAGCTTTTGCGATAGCGCAGCTGCTTTGACTGCATTTTGAGTGACTTTTCCTACAGAATAGTCCTTTTTAAATACCTGTTCAAAGCCGAACTTTGTATTGTATTCGGGAGACATTTTCTGAGAAATTTTATATGCCATTTTTTCTGCTGTTCTATCATCCATGCCCATCTTTGCGATCAAAGACTTTTGGATATTGGTATAATCATCAATAGGAATAGAGACTATTTTATTTGTTTTGACATTAAGCAGTTCTATTCTGTCGATGAATTTATCATACTCTGACTTATCTGTTGTTTCATTCAACAGCTTTTCAAAAGGACTTCTGGTGCTAAAAGATGATGCAAGGTCTTTTCCAAGGCGGTTTTCGATGGTATTTCCTTCGGAGTCACATATTTCATATTCTTTTTCATAGTCAAGCTTGCTTGTAATGGTCTTTCCGTGATCTTTTTCTCCAAGCTCAGACTTATCAAATCTGATATAATGATCTTGTTCTCCGGGCAGCTTTATCAGCTGTGTAGCTCCTTCATCAAGTCCCAGAAGTTTTTCTTTATTGAAAGTTACGGTATTGTCAATAATACCTATCTGCCATTCGTCTGTTTTCTTTTCGGCAGCATAATCATCTTTTATTACATCTGCAACATCCTGCTCAATATCCTTTCCATAGGCATATAGTTTACCGTCAACCTCTGCAATGCTTACCTTGGCATTATATTCAGCAAGAAATTTTGCTTGAATAGGAGTAACTTCTATTGCGGTAGTGGCAGGATCGTCCCAGACGAAACCGTCATTGGTGAAATCTGCAATTTCAATCTTTTCTATATTTCTTACAGTTTCTTTCGCTTCTGCACACGCATCAAGATATTGAGACTGAAACTCCGATGGGACAGCAATTACTTCCGTCCCATCGCTTTTTTGAAATGTTACAGTGGGTATGTCGTAGCTATCCAATATATTATGGAATATCAAATCATTACCGCTTTTAAAGTCAGAGTTTATGTTTATCTCATAATTTTTATCACGGCTGACCTCTTTACTTATCATCATCTCCATTATTTTCTGTATAGTAACTTGATGTTCCGTAGGAACGGCTATTACGCTGATATTATTACCATTTTCGCACGAAAACAGAACAGGAACACCTGCTTTTTTGGCACTGTCCATTATTTCAGGCAACTTGGCGGTTGAAACTTTTACATTTGAAAAATCCATTTTCTTTTGAAGCTTATTAAACTTTTTCAGGTCTATTTCTCCGCCCATAATTCTTTTCTTTATTTCATCTGAGGCTTTTCGTCCAACAAATGTTGCAGCACTAAGACCTGCCTTGCCAATATTATGCGTAATTGACTTGCCTCTAATTACCCTTTCACTGTGATGCTGTTCGATACTCATAAGCAATTTTAACATCAATGAAAGCATATTTATAAGTTCGCTTGAAGTGGAATCGCCCATTACTGACATTTAAATCATTCCTTTCATTATTTTTTAATATCAAGATTTACGTATTTCTTTCCGTTTACTTCTTTTTCGACCAATACGACAGTCTGCCGTATTTCTCCGTTAATGGTTTTCCTTTTTACTGTAGTTTCTCCTTTTGAAAGCAATTCTTTTGCCATTTTAGCCGTTACGGTGCCTATTCTTTTATCTTCCTTCCAAATTGCAAACCCACATCCGGGTTCATCTTTGGTTTTATAGCTCGTACAGCTAAATGCCATTTTGCCTTCTACAATATCCTTGCCGCATCTGGGGCATTTTCCAATAGCTTCTACAGATTTAGCTGATCTGACAATGTTTACGTATTTTCCATCATCTTTAAGCTCCCAGTTTGCTTCGTATTTTTCACCTTTCTGATTTGTAGTTTTAAGTTTTATGCTTTTTCCTGCAAGAAGATCCTTTGCTTTGCTTGGTGTTATCTCACCATCGAACCAACCCTGTCGATGTTTCTTGAAAAGGGTAAATCCACAGCCTTTGTTTGTAGCATCTTTGTAGCTTGAGCAGCCATAAAAATCTTTTTTCTCTACAATTTCCATGCCGCATCTGGGGCATTTGACACCAAAACCTTTTTCGGAAGAAGCATTTGGATTTTTTACCTTTACTCTGTCTGTAATTGCTCCTTCGTACTGTACAAGAGCTGTTACAAATTGCTTGGTTTCATTATATAAGCCTTCTGCACTTGCTCCTGTCTTTTCTATTTCGTCAAATTTTTGCTCCCATTCAGCAGTGCGTTCTACCGAAAGCACCTGCGCAGGCAAAGAGCTTACAAAGGCACGTCCAAATTCGGTAGATATTATCTGCTTTCCCTTTCGTTCTGCATATCCCGATGTAATCAATTTTTCAATAGCATCAGCTCTTGTCGCAGATGTTCCGATGCCCTTGCCTTTAACAGCCTCTTTAAGCTCGGCTCTTTCCATTCTGTTATCAATGTTCTCCATAACAGACAGAAGGGTAGCATCTGTAAAGTGTTTTGGCGGCTGTGTTGTGCATTCCTTAACTGTAAGTGTATCGGGGGCAAATACACTGCCTTCGTTATATATGGGATAGTTTTCCTCTTTTTTGTTGCTCTTTTCCCATCTTTTCCATCCCATTTGAACAGGGTTCTTCACCTTTGCGTGATATATAATATCATTACACCAAAACTCATATTCGATTTCTGTATATATATATCGTTCGCCAACAGCCATAAGTGTACGATTGGCAACAAGATCATATATTTTTATTTCATTTTCTGAAAGAGATGAAAGGCTTGCACTTGGCTGTAATGTAGGTATTATTGCGTGATGATCGGTAAGTTCATCATTATTTACAACTCGTTTATCAAGAATGATCCCTGATCCCTTGACTTCCTTTGCGTGTTCGGTATATTCGGGAATTGTTTCAAGCATATCAACTGTCTTTTTGAGTTGTTCAACCATATCTGTTGATATTACTTCACAGTCGGTTCTCGGATATGTAGTATATTTCTTTTCATATAATTTCTGAGCCGTGTCAAGAACTTCCTGTGCTGTCATTCCATAAAGGTCATTGGCATCCTGCTGCAACCGTGTCAGGCTGTAAAGTTTCGGAGCATTTTGAACCCTATCATCTTTCTGAGCTTTCTGTACCCTCACATCACTTGTCCTGTCCCGATTTGCAACCGCAGCAGCCTCTTCCTCTGTATTATATACATTCTCACTTAACGCAAAGCCGTTTAGAAGCACTTTATAAGATGTTGTTGACTTAAAGCTCACTATCTCATTGTCTCTGTCAACAACGATTCCAAGCAGTGGTGTTATTACCCTTCCAACTCTGTGGCTGCTGTTATTGAGTGCTGTGTAAAGTCTGCTCAGATTCATCCCGAATATCCAGTCAAGCTCGTTTCTTACCTTTGCCGTCTGATACAGATTTTCATACGCTGACAAAGGTTTCATATTTGCAAGCGCATCATTTATGGCATCATCTGTGAGTGAGCTTGTCCAAAAGCGAAGGCAAGGCTTGGTGCTGCCACTTGAAGTATAAATTTCCCGGAATATAAGCTCGCCTTCTCTTGCGGCGTCGGTTGCGCAAATGATTTCAGTAATATCGTCTTTGTTTATAAGATCATTCAGAAATTTTCTTATTTCACTGTTGCTTTCGTCTGTGGGAAATGTTTTGAAGTTGGGAAACATCGGCAATTCACCGTTTTCGTAGCTTGCAGCAAAGTCTTTGCTGTAGCCATAGTCTGTTGGATTTCCTAATCCGTATAGATGACCGACAGCATTTGCTACATAGTATTCTTCATTATAATATGCAAAGGTTGCTCCATTATCAGATGATATTCTGTCATATGCTCCTATTGTGTGGGCAATATTTTTCGCAACAGATGGTTTTTCAGCTATAATAAGTTTGCTCATTTTATCATTTCTCCTTTAAATTATGGTGTCAAATCATCAGGAACGGCTGTCACAGTATAGACATCGGCTGACGAATATTTACTGTTTCCATTTTCATTTGTCGCAAGAACAAGGTAATTTTTAGTTACAGCCCTGCTTTCGTATTTTGATTTTAGAACGCCATCTTCCATATACGTCGTATAGGTCATCAATGTTCCAACATCTATAGATATTTCATTGTTGGTTGTTGTACCAGCGCATCTGATATACTTATCATTTAAAACGTTGTATTCATATACAATATATGAATCAGCTCCGTCAACTCTGTCCCAAGTTAAACGTATGAAATAGTGCTGCTTTGAGTCTGTAGTACCATCTTCATTAACATAGTAGTCTTTATAAATGGTATGATGTATATTTTGGGGCATTGGTGGACGAGGACCATTTTCCGCTTCGTACAATGCTTCCAGTCGTCGCTGTGCAACTGCGCTTGTTTCATAATCATCAAGTTTTGTGCTTGTTCCTAAAACTTCTGATATGTATTCCTTATAAACATTGTAGATTTCCTCATTCTCTCCGGTAATGCCAAGCTTATTCTTAACAAACGAAATGTCTCCATGATCGTTATCATAGATATATTCCCAGTTGTTAACCTTTCCTGTCAGGATTTGGTGAGTTTTGTTGCAACTATATGCAAATCCTCCCGGGGTTGTTTCCCGATGACAGTCCATGTCCGGGCACTTGCCATACCGATAGCTGTAATCAAACGAATAGATCTGATTTAAAACAGCATCAAGATCATCTTCGTTTATAGTGAAGTCGTAGGTTGACGAGTCAAACCCGTCTGCGTTTATATCACCCCATTTTTTTATTGCCGCCATGGCAATAATAGATTCCATATCACAGTAGTCTGAAAGCTTTATATATTTTTCAGATATCTGGTTAAGCCCCCAAATATGATTATCCATCCTGCTGAGTGTTGTTGGATCCTCAGCAGGATGATCCGGAGTACGCCCCTTTGACACAACGGAAAAATCAGAAAATTTAGTTGTTGTATTTGCCATAGCACCATTTCCGTTGTTCATGTTTTTATATGCTCTTGCGTAAAGTTCAGCATATTCATTTATCCATTCTAATGCCGAAGCCCTTTTTATCATTCGTGCTCCATCATACTCTGTTATTACAAGATTTGATATATCCATACCGCTATATAAAGTAGGAACATCAAGAGTGTAATGAGTTTGAAAGTATTCTGTACGCTGCGTTGCTACACCATCATAACCTAATGACCATTTGTTTATCAGCTCTTCGAGTGGGATGGTTGCATCCAGAATAATATTTGTTATCTCCGCTTCTTCCGGAACGGTTTTGTATATGCCGTCGGGATAAGTCTTATAGTACACCTGCGTATAAATCTGTGTTGTTACCTCAACCGGATCAGATGATCCGCCAATACCTACAGTTACTTTCTTTGATGATATTACATATACTTCATCTTGATATAGATGAGAGGTTGTTACTTTTGAGTTTTCGTAGTCATATTCGTCAGGCTCAAAGCCTCCGAATTGGAAATCAACAACCTTCAATATTTCCAGCTGCTTTTTATCAAAATATTGTTGGATATACTTGATATATCCTTTGAGGATTTCTTGATCTGTCTCCATTGTGACAGGTTCATATTGATTAGTTGCTTCGTTATATAAATCCTTTGTTTGTGGCTGTAGCCATGCAAATAGCACAGCCACGGCTAAAATTATAATAATTATAACTATGAGTACAGGACCGGCAGCTGCTATTAAAGCGGCTATTGCTTCTTTGGCTGCAATAAAAGCTGCCTTTACTGCTTCGGCTGCGATTTTTTTAAAGGCAACTTTAGCATTCTTTATTGCACTTGCAGACTTTATAAGTCCTTTTTCTTCTTTATAGAATCTTATTTTGGCTCTATGTATTGCACTTTCTTTGGCACGGCGTGCATTTCGCTCTGCCCGTTGAGCCTTTGCAGCTTCATGTCCGTATTTGCGTTTAATCGCTTTTTTATTATCAGCAAGACGTTTAGTCGTGCCTTTGTTCGTTATAGTTTTGTTTACAGTGCTGCGTACCGCTCTTTTAAATTGGTGTTCTGGCAATGAGGTTGCCATATTTGATGTGGCATCTGCAAGTGAATCAGACTTTGCTGCTTCTTCGAGGGTGTTCACATCATCTTTGGCATCAAGTAATGCGTTTCCAAGCTTAGTTTTACGAATCTGCTCCTCCACAAGAGTTTTGGGAGCTTGTTTGGGGTTGGAAACAACCGATGCAGCTGTTGTGATCCTTTTTAAAACATTGTTGTTTTCATTTGATTTTTGATCGGCTTTCTTATGCTTTTGCTCTATTTTCTCCCCTTGTGAGTTATAGCATATCTTTTTTTTATAATGCAGTGAGGCTTCTGCCTTGTGCTTATTGTGTTCGGGATTTTGAGATGTTTCCTTTTTTATAGTATTGTCAAACGCTCTCTTAAATCTTTCGGTATCTGCATTAGCTTTATTTAAATGATTTACCTTATACTTTTCTTTTGCTTTGTTTATTTCATGGATTTTGATGCTCTTTTCAAGGGCTTTCGTTTCGGTACGTACTTTTTCAATGTCCGATTTAAGCTTGTTATTGATCTCTGCTGCCTTTAATTTTTGACGTTCAATTTTTGATGAGTTAGAAAAAGCAGTATGGATTTCGTTTGAGGCACTTTTACCTCTATTTTGCGAAAAGTAATTTTGCTTTGAAGCAGAATTTTTTACGGTATCTTTATTTTTATCATCCGAATTATTGGCGGATGTTGTAGTCTTGGTTAAGTTTGATTTCCTTTTTTTATTGTTATTTACATTGGAAGCTTCTTGTGCTTTTTCAGGCTTTTTTTCGGTCTGAGCCTGAGATTGTACTGCCGTGCTTGCGGTATCTATGTGCTTTTTACGAATGTTTTCAGAGTTCTGAATTTTAATTATCTTATATTTAACAGGCTTTCTTTCAGAAAGAACAAGAGCTTTAGCCCGGAACTTTTTTGCCTGCTTTTGGGCTTTGTTCTGAGTATCTGCCATATAGTTTCCTCCTCACTTCTAAAAAGAAATGATAATTAGTCTTTTTCCTGTGACTTTGAAGCTTTGATTTCTTTTATTTTATTGATCCCTATTATTGCTGTCTCTTATACACATCT
>ERZ1026880.1098-NODE-1098-length-12080-cov-7.237089_pt1 | contig 12080 bp, 10 predicted proteins | sample MGYA00380170_ERZ1026880 | MGnify/ENA primary metagenome ERZ1026880 (study PRJEB33269, sample SAMEA4719806) | human gut metagenome | biome: human-associated habitat; feature: organic feature; material: feces | place: Cameroon | collected 2013-10 ...
TTTGGAAGTACTGAGAATTTCTACTGTTGTAGATTGAGTAGTGTTATCTCATATCGGAAGGATGATAATACAATAGAACAATCTGAGCTAATCATATAAAAACGCAAAGAACTGTATCGAATATTAAGAGAACAAGGATATCATAATGGGGGAAAGGAAATTCGCGACAGAGGAAGCAAAACGGAACAACTATAGGTATCGACAAAAATATGCAAAGGATAATTATAAAAGAATAGGGGTACAGCTTAAAAAAGATGAAGATGCTGAAATCATCAGATGGTTAGAAGAAAAAATCGAAAATGGTGAGTCCTATAGCGGTATTACAAACAAGGCATTACGTTATTATTATGAAAAAAGCAAATAGAAATCTCTATTATTGAGGAAAGCAATTAACTCATAAACACGCATTTAATGGCAATGACGCTGTTATGATGTTTTTTTAAGAACAGTAAAATGGACAAGGTCTGTGGTGGGGGAATCGTATATGGATAATGACAATCAAAAGAATCAATCCGATAATATTGACGATATTGGTGAACTGAAGGAAGCGGCAGGGATTTTCGTCAAGGCAGCAGGAAAGATGATTGGTGCTGCGAGTAAGGTTGCATCAAGAAAAGGCGAGGCGCTGAAAGAGAAACTGAGTGATGAAGAATTTCAGCAGAAAGTAAAGAGCAATGTAACAGCCACGGTCAAAGCAACAACTGAAACTGCATCTAAGACTGCGAGTATATTTGCTGAATCGGCGAAAGAGACGATAGAAAAAGTGTCTGAAGCAATTGAAAAGGAAGAAGAAAAAGAAGACTCGGAATTGTTAGGCGGAGCCTTCTCTTCATCTAAACGTAATGAGAAGACGTCTATAGCGCCTGCAGATTATTCTTAGGATAAGAAAAAAGAAGATGATAAAAAGTCTTTGGACAAATGGGTAATTGTTGTATTGCTTTGCTTCCTTGGACTGGCAGGAATTGGGCTTCTGCAATCAAAAGATTCAGAAAAAGAAGAAAAAATACTGGCAGTGCCTGCCGTTGAAAAAACAACTATTGATGAAGCGGTGACAACAATCAATAATGCGGGATTTAATGATGACCAAATAGTGTTCTATGATTCCGATAATCCGGAAAAAGAAATTGAAGAACCGGATAAAGAATGGACTGTCGTAACACAAAAACCTAAAGAGGGTGAGGAAATAGGTGAAACCGATGCTATTTCACTGTATGTTGATGACAATATGCCAAGCAAAAAGGAACTAGGTTCTTTTGTCGGAAAGAAATGTGATAAGGCGGATCCTGAAATTAAGAAACTTGGAATAACACCGATATACACCGCATCAAATACTGAAGAAGATATGACGGTGCCAATACAGAATGATACGGTAGAAGCAAAGGAATTTAAAATTACAAAGCTGATTGATTACAATAAGGAAACTTCAACGGCAAAATTTATTGTACAAAGCAAGTATATGGAGGAAGAGGAAAAGAAAAACAAGAAAGCAGAAGCAAAAATGAGTGAAGGCGAGGCCATGTACGCGGTACTCTGCTATGGACAAGAATACGATACGACTTTCCGAATTAAACACGCAGATACTCATGCGAAGTTACAGGGAGGCAAATGGTACGTCTATGGTGAGTACACGATAAAAAATGAAAAGCGTAAAAAAACCACAAAGGACTTTTATGCATGTGTAAGTGGTACACGTGATAATCCGGTCATTGAAGAGTTTGAGACACGATAATTCTTTTATCGCAGTGAAACAGAAATACCTTCGCAGAGGCGGCGAGGGATTCCTTGATGGAAGAGCTGGAAGAAATCCTCGCCGGGGCCTGAGCGGAACGAAACTTTTTTTAGTGCATGGTAATGGCAGGGCCGAATAGGATGAAGAGGGCGGCAGCCAGAAAGGTGAGGCCCAGGAGTAGGATGATGGTGTAGAGGATTTTCTGAGGGCGGGCGAACCTTTGGACGTAGGCCATTTTGGGCTTGCGGGGGTTGTAGAACACGTCCGCTTGGGAGCCGATGGGATACAGTTCCAGCAGGGGGCTTTCGGTGAGGTTGGCGAGGGAGTTCTGCCGGAGGTTGAGTTTCAGCACGCTGGGGAGGTCCTCCCGGGTGGTCAGGTTCGAGGTGATGTCGGTTTTGGCCCGGTGGAATGGGGACGAAAAGGACTTGGTGACGGTGGCGCTGAATTTTGGGCCGACAACGGTGTAGGTGCGGCCGTTTGCCGTGTATTCCACTACGGGCAGGCTGATGTCGTTGTAGCGAACGGCGGAATAGCGGACGACGGTGCCGGTGGTTTTGACGGAGCAGAGCTCGGTGTAGTGTTTTTTGCGGTAGTACAGGAAGTACCACACCAGCAGGGCGGCAACGGCGAAAGCCAGCGTATAGAGTCCCCAGAAAATGTTCCAATTCATTTCAATCACGATCCTTTTTTTCCATTGAACAGATGGACGCGGCATGCTAAAGTGGAGCTAAGCAGCGCGGCCGGTTTTTCTGGGTTGAGTGTACCACAGATTGGGACCGGGCGGAAGAATTGGAAGGACGAAACTTTTTTTTAGGGAGTGAAGCGGGGAGGAATGAGCGATGCCAACGATGGACAGACGGATTAAGGGGTGCCGAAATGCGCACTGCAGATACAACAAGGAGCGGAAGCATTTGCCGCTGGACTATAACTATTGCCCGATTTGTGGGGAGAAGGTTGGGCTGGTGTGCCGGGAGTGTTTCGCGGAGATTGAGGATCTGGGGAAGACGCATTTTCGGTGCGATGCCTGTGAGGCGAAGAAAGCGGAACGGGCAGAGGCGCGGAAAGATAAGCTGGAGAAAGCGGGTCAGCAGGTGAAGGCGAAAGTCGCAGAACCTGTGTTCGATGAGGCGATGGATGCCGTGAAAAAAGTTGCAGTGATGAAGGCGGTGCCTGCTGCCGGGAAAGTAGTGAAGAAGGTAGTGCCGGTGGCCGGGAAAGCAGTGAAGAAGGCGATTGTGAGGCACTAAAGGAAAAGGTAAGAGGAAGAGATGCACGAAGGGCGGACCTTCGTGCATCTCTTATCATTTCATCTGAAAGCGGGTCGAGCCGGCGCGGGCTCTAATTCGGGACGCTTTCCGGGGATTGGTAGAAAGTGATGCAGGAACGCTTCGAAAAGAGGTTCCTGCATCACTTTCTCCGCGACCGCCGGGGAGATTGGGATGAAATGCCCGAGGGGAACCGGAGGTATGTGATGCAGAGAAGCTGGAAGCAAGGGCTAATACATCACTTTTTTAGTGAAGTGAAAGTTAAGTAGAGGAAATTCAACATGGAAATATTTGGAGTTGATGCATGGGACGAAAAAAAGTGTGTTCATGCATCAACTTTAGAAACGGGGTTGATGCACGGAGCGGAAAGACAGGAGCTCGTGCATCATTTTTTGGAAGCGAGGGCGGGCCGCGCCCGCGCAGGGGCCGAGCCGTCGGCAGGAGGCCCGGAAGGCAACGGAAGATTCGGGCCGGAGGCTCCAAAGGGAAGGATTTTGGTCAATGGACCCGGGTGTGGAACCGGCAGGTTGCCAGGGGTGCCGGGCTGCGATATACTCGAGCTAAGGATTTGGTATAAAAACCGTGGCATTGCGGCGGGGATCGCCTTGCCGGACGTGTGTGCCCAACGGACTTTGTTTTTTTAGGAGAGGGGCGTGTGATGATCGATAGAAAAAGTGCGCAGCCGGTGTGGAAGAGCCATGAGAAGACGTCGGCGGAGAAGGAAGCGTGGCTGCGGCCTTTTGAGGAGGATGAGAACCTCCGGATGATGGATGAGGAGACGCTGGCGAAGGCGCGGCGGTATACGGAGGAGCTGTGCCGGGAGGACAATGTTTTTGCGCTGCGGCTGAAGGGGTATGCGTGCTACGGGGGCAACCGGCTGTACGAGTGCGACTGGACGGCGGCGCGGGACTGCATGCTGCGGCTTCGGGAGCTGGCGGACGACGCGGAGTACGCGAATACGCTGGGGTACATCTATTATTACGGGCGCTGTAACGGGGGCGAACCGGAGTACGAGAAGGCGTTCCCGCAGTTCAGTTATGCGGCGGCCAACGGGGTGTTCGAGGCGATTTACAAGTTGGGGGACATGTACAGCCACGGGTACGGCTGCCGGAAAAGCGAGGAGACTGCGCGGAACCTGTACCACATGGTGTACAACGAGACCAAGAAAAAATTCCTCCGGGGGTATGATGCGAGTTTTGCGGATGCGGCGCTTCGGCTGGGGAAGGTGTTCGAGTACGGCATCGGCATAGAGGCGAATCCGGCGGCGGCCTACTGCCTGTATCTGGAGGCGGATTATGCGGCAAAAATCCGGGCGGCCCACTCGGATTTTTTCGGGGACCATTCGGTGGCAAAACGCACGGAGCAGGCTTTGGAGCGGGTGGCCCGGAAGCTTCCGGCGGAGTTTTTCCGGGATGTCCTGTGGCTGGATACGCCTCGCCCGGTGGTGGATTTCCTGGAGGACGGCTACCGGTGTGAGCTTTCCTTCCAAAAAAAAGAGGACGGCGGGGCGTGGGTGACCGGCACGCGAATCGGGACCCGCACCTGCCCGGATGTGGAATATCGGCTGGCGAATTTTGGCGGACTGGGCGTGGTCATCCGCTGCAGGGAACTGTCCCTGAAAATGGAGGAGCCGGCAGAATATGAGATCTGCGACGGCGGGGACACCGCTGTGTTCGACTACTACGAGCGGAATACCTACGATGACCAGGATGAGTTCTACCTGAGAGATAAACTGGTGGCCTGGATCAAGTGCCCGGGGTATCGGGTGGACCGGGAGGTTCTGTAGGGGGGTGCCTGAAATTGAAAAATGGTGATGTTCGTGAATTTGTTGATCACATTCATTACGGTGATGAGTTGTGGTTTCTTTATGAAGGGAAAAAATACTTTTTGGAAGGATGGACGAATAACAGCAGTCTAGATCTTTGCTTATATGAAATGGCAGACAATGGAGAAACGTATACCTGGAAGGGGAATACAACACATTATCCGGTTGATGCATTCTTAGAAGCTAAAATCTGGAACGGAAAAACTTTCTGGGATGTTGAGAAGGATATGGAATGGGTAGATGATTAAATATAAGTTTATTTCAATCACAATCCTTTTTTCCAGTGAACAGATGGGCGTGGAACGCTAAAGATAAACTAAGTAGCAAGAGAAGCACGAAGGGCGGCGCCCATTCGTGCTTCTCTTTTCATTTCATCTGAAAGCGGCCCGAATCCGGCGTGAGATCCGCCGCAAGATGGGGCTTCGCCGCCGGGTGAGAAGCCCGCCGGGCGTACCCGCACAATCCGGCGCGCACCTCTAATTCGGGCCGCTTTCCGGGGATTGGTGAAAAGTGATGCAGGAACGCTCCGAAAAGAGGTTCCTGCATCACTTTCTCCGCAGCCGCCGGGTTGATTAGAGTGGAATGCCCGAGGGGGAGCGGAGGTATGTGATGTTGGGAAGCAGAAAACCGGAGTTCGTACATCACTTTTTCACTTGAGCGAAATTAAAGTAGAATAAACATAGCACAGAAATGATTGGAGTGATGCATGAGATGAAAAAAAGGGGTGCTCATGCATCAACCTGGAAAATGGAGTTGATGCATGGAACAGAAAAACAAGGGCTCCTGCATCACTTTTTGGATGCGAGAGCGGCCGGCGGCGCCTTGGGCGCCAAAGACGTGGTGCTTGACGACGAAAGAACAAGGGCTTGCGGGAGGCGGAGCACCACGTCCGGCACACCGGCAGCGCCTTGGGCGCCAAAGACGTGGTGCTTGACGACGAAGGAACAAGGTTTTGCGGAGAGTGAAGCACCACGTCCGGTACGCCGGCGGCGCCTTGAGCCCGAAAGACGTGGTGCTTGACGACGAAAGAACAAGGTTTTGTGGGGAGTGAGGCACCACGTCCGGTACGCCGGCGGCGCCTCGTCCCGCGCCGAAGGCCCATCAAAAAAGAACCGACGCACAGTCGGTCCTCCTAATTTTCATAATTCCCCTAATTTTCCTACTTTTCCTACTTCCCTTACCTCACCTTCCGGGTTTTCGTGGTCTTCCAGTTGGATTGCAGCTTCTTCTGGATTTTGGCATGTTCCTGCCAGGTCCGGGCGAAGTGCAGCCGGCCCTTGGAATCGGACTGGAAGTAATAATAGCTGTTGTTAGTGGGGGTCAGCACCGCATTGATGGACTCCATGCTCGGGCAGCAAATCGGGCCGTAGGGGAGACCCGGATATTTGTAGGTGTTGTACTTGGAATTGTACTTGGTGTCCGCCAGAGAAATGATGTCCTTTTTGATGCCCTTTGCGTACTCTACGGTGACGCAGGATTCCAGCTTCGGGAACTTGCCCGGGTGGTGGAGGCGGTTCAGGAACACGCCGGCCACGGTTTTCCGGTCTTCGGTGGTGGCCGCTTCGCTCTCCACCATGGACGCCAGGATGATCACTTGATCCAAAGAGTACTTGCTCTTCTTCACCTTGGCCAGGATTTCCGGCGTGTACACCGTCTGCTGGAAGTGATCCAGCATCGTGTTGATGATGTTGTCCGGATCCTCGTCCTTTGTAAAGTAGTAGGTATCCGGGAAGAGGTATCCCTCCAGGCCGCCGATGCGCTTGGAAGCCGGCACCTTCTTCAGGAATTCGTAGTTAAAAGAATGGGTTTTGCAAGCTTTGAGGAATTCCGATTTCTTGCAGACGCCGGCCTCCTCCAGGATGGTCCCCATTTCGCGCACCTGAATACCCTCCGGGAAGGTGACACGGATGTCTCCCGCCGGTTTGCCCATGATTTTACAAATCTCGAAAAAACTGCTGCCGCCGGGAATCTTATAAGAACCGGGGTACCAGTTGCCGTTTCGGCCTTCCACTTCCGCCACAATCCGGAACAGGAACGGGCTCTGAATCAAGCCTTCCTCCTTCAGTTTGTCGGCCACGATGATGGAGCCGTCGCCAGAGGATACGGTGACCTCGCCCCCATCGCGATTCGCAGTGATGCCGGATGTCAGGACGCCGAGCAGCAGAAGCAGAGCTGCCAACGCGGCGATTGCTATAATTGTCATTTTTTTTCGTTTACTCATAACAATAAGAATATCACAGCGGTAAAAAAAATAAAAGTTAAACCACAGAGATACCGAGAAAAATTCACAGAATCGTCATTGACTATGTGGCGCGATAGGACTAAAATGTGTAGCGTGCTACATGTAGCACGCTACACATTTTACAATTAGAATTCATTTTGCCGGAGGCTCGGTCACAGAGTGCCGCCACATGAATAAAGGAGAAAAAATGAAGGAATGCAAATGCAATCGGAACGAAATCGGCATGCTGATTAAGCAGATTTCCTTCCAGCTGCGAACCCATGCGGACATGGACCTGCGGAAGTGCGACCTCACCTGGTCTCAAGCCCACCTGCTTCGGCACCTGGCCAAGACCGAAGGGCAGATGTCCCAGAAGCAGATTGAGAAAGAACTGGAGATTTCCCATCCCACGGTGGTGGGATTGGTGCAGCGGCTGGAAACAAAGGGGTTTGTGGAAAGCTTCACCGACGAGAAGGATCGGCGGATCAAGATGGTGCGGCTGACGGAACGGGCGTACGAGCACCAGCATTTTATGGAGACGCGGTTCCGAGAGAAAGAGAAATTGATGACCAGAGGCATGAGCGAGGAGGAAGTGCAGGAATTGATTCGGCTCCTGCGAAAGCTCCACGCCAACCTGGAAGTCGGTAAGGAGGATAACGATATATGATCAAAAAGTTAATGCAAAGCATCCGGGACTACAAGCGGCCGGCCATTGAGACGCCGGTGTTTGTGGGCATCGAGGTGCTGTTCGAATGCGCTTTGCCGTTCGTGATGGCCCAGCTCATCAACCACATGACCGGAGAATCCATGGATCCAATCGTGAAATACGGAAGCGTCCTGCTGGTGATGGCCATGCTGTCCCTGCTTTTCGGCGTTTTGGCAGCGAGAAAAGCCGCTACTGCCGGCGCAGGATTCGCGAAGAACCTGAGACACGATATTTTCTATGCGATTCAGGACTTCTCTTTCGCAGATGTGGACCGGTTCTCATCTTCATCGCTGGTAACTCGGCTCACCACCGACGTCACCAACGTGCAGAACGCCTTTCAGATGATGATTCGAATTGCTGTACGAACCCCGCTGATGATGGTGTTCTCTCTGGCAATGAGTTTCTCCATCAATCCGAGAATGGCGCTGTTGTTCTTCTGCGTGATGCCGGTCATCGCCATCGCGCTGATCTGGATGATTCGCACCGCCATGCCGATTTTCCGACGGATTTTCAAGAAATACGATGCCCTGAACAACTCCGTGCAGGAGAACATCGCCGGCATCCGAGTGGTAAAATCCTTCGTCCGGGAGGAGTACGAGCGGGAGAAATTCTACCGGGCATCCGATGAAGTGCGGAAGGATTTCACTCATGTAGAGCGTATCCTGGCCCTGAACAGCCCGGTGATGAGCTTCTGCATGTCCGCCTCCATGCTACTCATCAGCTTCTTTGGTGCAAAAACCATCGTGAACAGCCACGGAACCAGCCTGAACACCGGAGACCTGTCCGCCCTGATTTCCTACGGCGTGCAGCTGCTCATGTCCATCATGATGCTGTCCATGGTGTTCGTCATGCTCACCATGGCACAGGAATCCGCGCGAAGAATTACGGAAGTGCTGAACTACGAGAACACCCTGCACTCCCCGGAAAACCCGGTGATGGAAGTGGCCGACGGAAGCGTGGACTTCAACCATGTTTCTTTTAAGTACAATGAAAAAAGCAAGCGAAACGCCCTGACGGACATCGACCTCCATATCGAATCCGGCGAGACCGTGGGCATCATCGGGGGAACCGGTTCCTCCAAAAGTTCCCTGGTGCAGCTGATCCCGAGACTTTATGACGTGACGGAGGGCTCCGTGGAAGTGGGCGGCATCGACGTGCGGAACTACGACGTGGACACCCTGCGGGACGCGGTGGCCGTGGTGCTTCAGAAGAACGTGCTGTTCTCCGGCACCATCAAGGACAACATGCGCTGGGGCAACAAGAACGCCACGGACGAGGAAATCGTGGAAGCCTGCAAGCTGGCCCAGGCGGACGAGTTCGTCTCCGGATTCCCGGACGGCTACGACACCTATATCGAGCAGGGCGGAACCAACGTGTCCGGCGGCCAGAAGCAGCGTCTGTGCATTGCCCGGGCGCTCCTGAAAAATCCAAAGGTGCTGATCCTGGACGACTCCACCTCCGCGGTGGACACCAAGACCGACGCCCTCATCCGTCAGGCTTTTATGGATAAGATTCCGAATACCACAAAAATAATTATCGCTCAGCGAATTTCGTCCGTACAGGACGCGGATCAGATTCTGGTGATGGACGGCGGCCGCGTGGTGGAACAGGGAAATCACGAGAGCCTCATCGCTAAGAACGGAATTTATCGGGAAATCTTTGATTCCCAGACCAAAGGAAAGGAGGAAGAATAATGCCGAGACCAAGAAGAGGACAACCCGTTGGCGAAATTCGCCCGGGAACGATGAAACGTTTTATCAAATACCTGACCGACCATTATAAAGGCCGGTTGCTGGTGGTGCTGGTGTGCATTATTTTATCCGCCATCTCCATGTCCTTCTCTAACGTATTCCTGCAGCAGCTGATCGATCAAGTCATCCTGCCGGGAATGAAGGTGGGCATGGAGTCGGTACAGGCAAAATTCCTCCGCATCATCGGAACCATGGGCGTGTTCTACCTGGTGGGCATGGCCACTTCCGCCATCTACACCCAGATTATGGCGGGCGTCACCCAGGGAACCCTGAAAAACCTGCGGGATGAGATGTTCGACGCCATGGAGAAGCTGCCGATTAAGTACTTCGACACCCACGCCCACGGCGATATCATGAGTACTTACACCAACGACGTGGATGCCATTCGGCAGATGATCGGCCAGAGCACGCCGACCTTGATTCAGACCGGCCTGTCCGTACTCACCATCGTGTTCATGATGCTCCGGTACAGTCTGTGGCTGACGCTGGTTGTTTTTGCCGTAATTCTCCTGATGTTCCGGGTGACGAAAAAGCTGGGCAAGGAGAGTTCGGTGTACATGATGCGCCAGCAGAAATCTCTGGCCAAGGAAGAGGGCTTTATCGAGGAAATGATGAAGGGCCAGAAGGTGGTGAAGGTGTTCACCCACGAGGAAGAGAGCAAGAAGGAATTCGACGTGCTGAACGAGCAGCTTTTCCAAGACAGCGCCCGGGCCAATGCGGCCGGCAACGTGCTGATGCCGATTCTGGGAAATATCGGGAACATCCTGTACGTGCTGCTGGCGCTGGTGGGCGGCTTGCTGGTGGTCTTTGGGGCGACCAACGTGAGCCTGCGGGGCTTCCGGCCCATTACCATCGGTATTATCGTGTCCTTCCTGGGGATGTCCCGCCAGCTGTCTCAGACCATCGGTCAGATGTCGGCCCAGGTGCCGATGATTTCCATGGCTTTAGCCGGTGCGGGCCGGGTGTTCAGGCTCATCGATGAAAAGCCGGAGGAAGATGAGGGCTACGTGCACCTGGTGAACGTGGTAAAAGAATCCGACGGCAGCTTCAAAGAGACCGACCGGAATACGGAGATGTGGGCCTGGAAGCGCATGACTCCGGGCTACGCGGAACCCCAGTACATAGAAGTAAAAGGCGACGTGCGCCTGCAGGATGTGGACTTCGGATACACTCCGGAAAAACAGGTGCTCCACGACGTAAGCCTGTTCGCGAAACCGGGTCAGAAAATTGCTTTTGTAGGCGCTACGGGTGCGGGCAAAACCACCATCACCAATCTGATCAACCGGTTCTACGACATCGCGGACGGCAAAATCCGTTACGACGGAATCAACATCAACCACATCTGCAAACCGGATCTTCGCCGTTCCCTGGGCATCGTGCTCCAGGATGTGAACCTGTTCACCGGAACGGTGATGGACAATATCCGATACGGACGGCTGGATGCCACCGATGAGGAGTGCATGGAAGCGGCCCGCCTGGCCAACGCGGATGACTTCATCACCCGCCTGCCGGAGGGATACAACACCATGCTCACCGGCAACGGAGCCCAGCTCTCCCAGGGCCAGCGCCAGCTGATTTCCATCGCCCGGGCGGCGGTGGCGGATCCGCCGGTGATGATCCTGGACGAGGCCACCAGCTCCATCGATACCCGAACGGAGGCCTTGGTGCAGAAGGGCATGGACAACCTGATGAAGGGCCGGACCGTGTTCGTCATCGCCCATCGTCTGTCCACGGTCCGGAATTCCGACGCCATCATGGTGCTGGATCAGGGCCGGATTATCGAGCGAGGGGATCACGACGAGCTCATCGCCCAGAAGGGCACCTACTACCAGCTGTACACCGGTGCCTTTGAGTTGGAATAGGTAACAAATATTCGACGCGAATTGAAAATTGATGCACGGAAGGCCTCACCGGCCTTCGTGCATCAATTTTCGTTATTTTGAAAAGAAGAGAATTGGCTGAATTGACGACGAACGACGTAGATTCTTCCTTTCGTCGTCAATTCTAATTACATTCTCATGCAAATGGCTCTAATCTGCATTCAGATTACAAAAAAATTGACGACAGCCCCTTGGGTGGGGACAGTCTGTCGTCAATCTAATTTTTTCCCACGCTACTATTTCTAATCCTTTTTCTAGCCAGGAACAAAAACCCTTCTTTCAACCTTTTTTCCTTGCTTTTTTAACCTCCTCTTACCGTTTCCACCCGGCATTCTCCTCTAATCTACCCGGCGGGCGCGGGGAAATTGACGACGAAACCACGGGGCGGAGTGTTTCGTCGTCAATTTTTCCGAATTCTTAGAAAAGTCATAGAATTAGAAATGAAAAAACGGAATCTCCCGGCGCGGGGCCGGCGGGGACTTGGTGCATGAATTCCCGCGAAGCCTTGATCCTCCGTTTCCTTTGCACCAAGTCTCAGATTCGTTTCGCCCCACAGCCGGCCATGTTGGCGCCTGGCTCCCCGCGAAGCCATATTCCACCGTCGGGCCACGCCAACACCGGCGCCTTGGCCCCGGAAGACGTGGTGCTCGGCGACGAAGGAATAAGGATTTGCGGGGAGTGACGCACCACGTCTTCCGGG
>ERZ1026880.1101-NODE-1101-length-12063-cov-3.976682_pt1 | contig 12063 bp, 9 predicted proteins | sample MGYA00380170_ERZ1026880 | MGnify/ENA primary metagenome ERZ1026880 (study PRJEB33269, sample SAMEA4719806) | human gut metagenome | biome: human-associated habitat; feature: organic feature; material: feces | place: Cameroon | collected 2013-10 ...
TGGTAGTGCCAACATGAATACCCTCAACCGGGAGACTGGTTGAGGGGTTTTCTTTTTGCAAGGTGAATTTATGAAATACCCAAATATCTGTAGTGGAATATTCAAATCCCGTCCCAATCGATTTATCGCAGAGGTGGAGATCAATGGTGTAGTAGAGCGCTGCCATGTGAAAAACACCGGCCGATGCAGAGAGTTACTGACGCCAGATGCAACGGTATATTTGAATCGTGTGGACGCCTCAAATCGAAAAACAAACTTCGATTTGATCGCCGTGGAGAAGGGGAATCTGCTCATCAATATGGACGCTCAGGCACCCAATACCGTGTTTGGGGAATATGTCCAAAAGGAAACGTTTTTGCCGGATTTGACGTTGATTCGCCCAGAATTTCGCCACGGAGATTCCAGATTTGACTTCTATCTGGAGCAAGGAGAAAAGCGTCACTTGGCAGAGATCAAAGGCGTCACCCTAGAGGAAAACGGCGTGGCCAAATTCCCAGACGCACCGACCGAACGTGGCATCAAGCACATCAAAGGGCTGATCGCCGCCCAAGCACAGGGTTTCACTCCGTGGATCGTGTTCGTCATCCAAATGGAGGGCATGACCTGCTTTCAACCCAATGACGCTACCCACCCGCAGTTTGGGGAAGCGTTGCGCATGGCGCAAAAGGCTGGCGTCCATATCCTGGCGCTGGAATGTCATGTGACGCCGGACACCTTGGAGATTGTCCGACCCGTCCCAATTCAACTATAAAAGGAGCGATCCCTTTGAAGCAAAAGAAACAGTGGTTCGCCTACCTCCCCCTCGACCGAAAGGGCGTGGAAGCCTACCTCAACGACCAAGCCGAAAAAGGTTGGGCGCTGGCGGCGGAACAGGACGGCATGACTTTTCGGGTGCCGTTCCAGGAGACCAACCGCACCGATCTACGCTACCACGTCACCTGCGATGCCTACCAAGGAGAAAAGCTGGCCGAAATCGTTGCGGAAAAACAGGTGCAGGGCTGGCGTCCTGTTGCCACCATCAACCACTTTGACATCTATGAATCCATGCCCTGCCAGGAATCGCAGACGTTGGCGCAGGGGCGGAGCAAGCGACTCTATTTCTACGCATTCCGTTCATGGCTCATCCTATTGCTTTTGGCCACTGCGTTGACCGCCATCGCCTGGGTCAATCAGATCGCGTTGCCCTTCCAGCCAATCTGGTACCTGTCCAACTTAGGCGTCTTCCTCCGCTGCACGTTCCCAGTGTTCGCAGTTGGCAGTATCTACTACCTGCTCTGGCTGGGGTGGAAGTGCTTCAGCAGGGAAGATCGGACACCCAAACGGAGCGGGATGCTATTGCGCAGTGGGCTGCAAGTGGCGGCTGGTGTGTGGCTGCTGCTGGCGTTGGTCGCCTTGCTGCTGGATTTGGTGACCAATCTGTTGGCATTTTGTGCGTTGCTCCTATTCTTAGTCGCAGGCATGGTATACGGCTATGTGCGACTCCATTGGGGCAAAACCGAGACCTTTTACTCCGCCATTTCCCTCATTCTCGCAGTGGTGTTGGGGACTGCACTGCTCCTGTCTGCAACCAACCCCAGCGACTCCCGTGCGGAGGTGGGGAACTGCGCCTGGCGCAACAGTGTCAGCGACGTGGTACACGCAGAAGATTTGGATTTGCATCCCAACAACCTCCAGGCAGCCAGCTATGAGCAGACCGGCTCCCTCCTGGTCACTCGGACGGACTATTGGGAGAGCTGGGCGGATCTGTCCCTGAGCAGTACTGTCTACAACTGCAAAGGCGGCGTGTTCCAATCCATCGTGGTGAACCAGATTCTAGCAGAAGCCGATTGGACGCAGACGGAAAGCAAGGACGGCCAGGCTTGGCGGCGGCAGGTGGGGGAGACCTACTATGTGCTGCTGGTGCAGGAGGACAGGGTGGTAACGCTGTCCTGTGACCAGCCGCTGAAAGTGAAGTGAACGCAAAAAAACGGACGCAATTTGCGTCCGTTTTTTCGCGTCTTGGCTCTGAATCGAACCATAGAAACTCAATGCAAGCAAGCCTATAAGCCGGGTTCTGTTTTGACAGCCATCTATCTCGACTTACCGTTGCCGATAAGCTCTAGCCACCTCCTGGGAACGGCCGGGCAAGCCTCATGTTCCCCCACGGTGTTGCTCCGGATAGAGTTTACAGGACCGAGCTGTTCCCAGTCGGCCGGTGAGCTCTTACCTCACCTTTCCACCCTTACCGGCTCAAAGACCGGCGGTATCTCTCTGTTGCACTTGTCCTAAAGTCGCCTTCGGCGGGTGTTACCCGTTATCCTCGCCCTATGGAGCCCGGACTTTCCTCATCCCTGGGCCTTTCGCCCCAGGAACGCGGCTGTCCAGCTTCCTTGCCCCTCTATTTTACCCTATGACGACGGGAATTGTCAATCTCGGCGATTGAATTACTTTTGGAACCGGTTTATAATAAAACCAACTATGCGCTTGAGGAGGCACAGACCTATGACCTTTGAATCTTACCTGGCGACCTTGCGCGGCAAGCAGGTGGCCGTGATCGGCATCGGCGTGAGCAACATCCCGCTGATCAAGCTGTTTTTGAAAAAAGGGATCGCTGTCACAGCGTGCGATAAATGCCGGCGAGAAGCCTATGACAACCAGTCCCTGCTCCTGGAACTGGAGGCGCTGGGCGCCACCCTGCATATGGGTGCAGACTACTTGGACAACCTGACCCAAGACGTCATCTTCCGTTCCCCCGGCATCCGTCCGGACATCCCCGCCTTTGCGCAGGCCAAGGCCAACGGAGCAGTCATCACCTCGGAGATGGAGGTGTTCTTCCACGTCTGCCCCTGCAAGACCATTGCCGTGACCGGTTCCGATGGCAAGACCACCACCACCACCATCATCGCCAAGCTCCTGGAAGCGGCAGGCTATCACGTCCATCTGGGCGGCAACATCGGCCGTCCCCTCCTGCCGGATATCGAGTCCATCCAGCCTGACGACCTGGCAGTGTTGGAGCTGTCCTCCTTCCAGCTGATGACCATGGACACCAGCGCAGACATTGCCGTAGTCACCAACCTGGCGCCCAATCACCTGGACATCCACAAGGGGATGGAGGAGTATATTGCGGCTAAAAAGAACATCTTTTTGTATCAGAACGCCCAGCAGAAGGTCGTGCTGAATCGGGACAATGACATCACCTATTCCTTCGTCCCTGAAGCAAAAGGGCAGGTCACCCTGTTCTCCCGCCAAAACCACTTGGACGAGGGCGTTGTCCTGGAAGATGGTGTCATCTGCGTGAAAAAGGACGGAAACACCCGCAAAGTCCTGCCGGTAACGGACATTTTGCTGCCAGGTGTTCACAACATCGAAAATTACCAGGCGGCCATTGGCGCCGTAGACGGCCTGGTGCCGGACGAAACCATTCGCAAGTTCGCCGCCACCTTCGGCGGCGTAGAGCACCGCATCGAGCTGGTGCGGGAGCTGCACGGGGTCAAGTATTATAACGACTCTATCGCCTCCAGCCCCAGCCGCACCATGGCCGGCCTGCGCAGTTTTAGCCAGAAGGTCATCCTCATCGCCGGCGGCTATGATAAGCACATCCCTTATGACGTCCTTGGCCCCGACCTGGTTGCCCATGTGAAGGCTATGGTACTCACCGGCGCCACCGCTCCCAAGATTCAGGCGGCGGCAGAGCAGGCACCCGGCTATGACGCCCAGGCGCTGCCCATCTGCACCATCGACGATTTCGCCGATGCCGTCCACAAGGCGGTATCTTTGGCTCAGCCTGGAGATATTGTCATCCTGTCCCCAGCCAGCGCCAGCTTTGACAAGTTCAAGAACTTCATGGTGCGCGGCGACACCTTCAAAGAGCTGATTCGTGCTCTGCCGGACTGAGGATGATAGAGCGCATGAGAGCATTATTGGAACAACTATGCCAGGCCAATGCCCCCACCGGCTTTGAAGAACCGGCAGTGGCGGTGGCCAAGGGTCTGCTGACCCCACTGGTGGATGAGGTCTACACCGACCGCATCGGCAGCGTAGTGGGCGTGAAGCGCTGCGGCAAGAAAGACGCTCGGCGGGTGCTGTTGGACGCCCATCTGGACGAGGTGGGGTTTCTCGTCATGGGACACGACGAGGGCTTTTTGCGTATCGCCCCCTTGGGCGGCATCGACCCTAGGATTCTGCCCGACCGAGAGCTGACCATCTTGACCGACCCGCCCCGCTTCGGCGTGGTGGCTACCAAACCGCCCCATGTGATGGCGGCAGGGGAGGGGAACAAGGCCATCCCCATCGCTGACCTGCGGGTGGACGTGGGCTTATCTCAGGAGAAGGCGGTGCAGGAGATTCCGGTTGGTACGCCGGTGGTGTTCCGAGAGGGTTGTTACGCCCTGGGGGACGATCGGATGACCGGTAGGGCCATGGACGACAGGAGTTGCTTCGTCATCCTGCTGGAGACCCTGAAACTGCTCCAAAAAACGGAGTTGAATGTGGATATGTACGTCCTTGGTTCCTGCCGTGAGGAGACCAACAGCGCCGGTGCGATCACCGCTGTTTACGACATTCAGCCGGATTTGGCAGTTGCAGTGGACGTGACCTTCGGCAAGGCACCAGACGTCCGCTCCGATGACAGCTTCGACCTGGGCGGCGGCCCTACCATCGGCATCGGCCCCAATATGTCCCACTGGATGGCGGAGCGGCTGGAGGAGACAGCGAAAAAACGGGAGATTCCCTATCAGCTGGAGATCATCCCCGGCAACAGCGGCACCAACGGTTGGGAGATTCAGGTCGCCCGAGAGGGGATCCCCACCGCCGTGGTCTCCCTGCCCCTGAACTACATGCATACCCCGCTGGAAGTGGTGTCTCTGACCGACATGAAGCGCTGCGCCCGACTGCTGGCCGGCTTCGTGGCAGAACTGGGAGAGGAGGGAATGGAATGCTGGATCTGACCCGAACCTTGTGCGCCCTTCCTGGCGTGTCCAGTCGAGAGGAAGCGGTGCGGGAGTTTATTGCCCAGACCATCCGACCCTATGTGAAGTGGATGAAAGTAGACGCCATGGGCAATCTGATCGCCTTCAAGGAGGGAAAAAAACACACCGGTTCCAAGCTCATGCTAGACGCCCACATGGACGAGGTGGGGGTCATGGTCACTGGCTACACGGAACAGGGCTGCCTGCGCTTTGCCTTCGTGGGCGGGGTCGACCGCCGAGTAGTCATTGGCAAGCGGGTTTATCTGGGAAAAGAGCGCATTTTGGGCGTGTTCGGCATGAAACCCGTTCATCAGACCACCAAAGAGGAACGCACCGCCGTGCCCAAGGTGAAAGAATTATATATCGACATCGGCGCAAAAAACAAAGCGGAAGCCCAGACCAAGGTGAAGCTGGGGGAAGTGGGCGTCTTTGACGGCGAGACCCTGCTTTTCGGTGACGGCTTCCTGAAAGGCAAGGCCATTGACGACCGAGCAGGCTGTGCCGCCATGATAAAGCTGGCTCAGGAGGAGCTGCCCATGGACGTGACCTTCGTGTTCTCCACCCAGGAGGAAGTAGGCGCCTTTTCCGTCAAGCCGGAGATCGCCCTGGTGCTGGAAGCCACCACCGCCGCCGACCTGCCTGGCACCCCCAGCGGGAAACGGGTCTGCGCTCCGGGCAAGGGGGTTGTTATCCCCTACATGGACGGCGGCACCATCTACGACCGTGGCCTGTTCTGCCGGCTGCGAGAATTGGCGGAAGCAAATCACATCCCCTGGCAGACCAAAGAATATCTGTCCGGCGGCACCAACGGCCGTACCTACCAGCGCAGTCGGGCAGGCGTTCGGGTGGCCGGTCTGGCCATTGCCACCCGTTACCTGCACGCCCCCACCAGTGTGGCCGCTGTGGCGGACATGGAAGGGATGTTGGAGCTGGCACGGGCATTCATCGGGAACATCGCAGAGGAGAGCTGACAGATATGAAAAAACGATTGGAAACCTTGACCCGTGCCCACGGCGTGTCCGGGGACGAGAGCGCCATCCGCGCCGCCATCCGCCAGGCAGCGGAGCCTTACGCCGATGACATCACCGAGGACGCTCTGGGCAACCTGATCGTCCACCAGAAGGGGGCGGGCAAAAAGATCATGCTGGCTGCTCACATGGACAGCGTGGGCGTCATCGTCACCCACATCGAGCAGAACGGCTTCCTGCGCTTCGGGGCCATCGGCGGGCTGGAAGCCAAGGCGCTGTATCAGACTATGGTGCGGTTCCAGAATGGCACCGTGGGGGTCATCGCCGTGGAGGAGAGCAAAGAGGAGAAGGAGTTCAAGCTGACCGATCTCTATATCGACATCGGCGCAAGGGATCGGGAGGAAGCCAAGACCATGGTCATGGTAGGGGACACCGCTGCCTTCTCCGGTGCCCTGTCCGGCAACGGAAATCGGGTCATGGGGCCGTACCTGGACAATCGGGCGGGCTGTGCAGTGCTGCTGGAGACCATGCAGCAGACCCAGCACCCGACCAACGACCTCTATTACGTCTTTACCACCCAGGAAGAAGTGGGGATGCGTGGGGCGAAGCCTGCCGCTTGGGCGGTGGATCCGGAATATGCTTTGGCGGTGGACGTGACCTGTCCGGACGACCAGCCCGGCGCCCTCCATGAAGCCACCACCAAGCTCGGCGGCGGTGCCGCCATCAAGATTATGGATCACTCGGTGCTCTGCCATCGGGAGGTAGTGGCCAAGCTGCGGCAGCTGGCGGCGGAGAAAAAGATTCCCGCCCAAGACGATCTGTTGAAGGTGGGCGGCACCGATGCCGGTGTCATCCACGTCAGTCGGGGCGGTGTCCGCACCGGCGGCGTATCCATCCCCTGCCGATACACCCACAGCCAGACCGAGCTCATCGACCTGGCGGATTTGGAAGCCTGCGTGAAGCTGGTGCAGGCATTTTGTGAAAGTGAGTTTGAATCAGATGAATGAAAACAAGCATCCCCTGGGGCTGTCCCAGCGGGTTTTAGATATGGCACGCCAGGCGGAAACGGACATCCGTGGACAGTTCGCCCACATCGACGCCGTGGCGGAATACAACAGCCAGAAGGTGCTGGCCGCCTTCCAGAGCCATCGAGTGGCGGAAGCCCACTTCGCCGGCACCACTGGGTACGGCTATGACGACTTGGGGCGGGACACCCTGGATCAAATCTACGCCGAGATCTTCGGCACCGAGGACGCCTTGGTGCGCATCCAGTTCGTCAACGGCACCCACGCCATTGCCTCCGCCCTGTACGGAGCCTTAAAACCCGGCGACACCCTGTTGTCCGCAGTGGGCGCACCTTATGACACCCTCCTCAGCGTCATCGGTGTCACTGGGGAAGAGCCGGGGAGCCTGAAGGAATACGGCATCGGCTACCGCCAGGTGGATGTGACCCCAGACAACCTGCCGGACAAGGCGGGGCTGGCTCAGGCGGTGCAGGCACCGGATGTGAAGGTGGTGCTCATCCAGCGCTCCAAGGGCTATTCCACCCGAGCGTCCCTGTCCGTGGCGGAGATCGGTGCGCTGATCGCCATCGTCAAGGAGCATCGTCCTGACGTCACCGTCATCGTGGACAACTGCTACGGCGAGTTCGTGGAGACCATGGAACCCACCCAGGTGGGGGCAGATTTGATCGTGGGCAGCCTCATCAAAAACCCCGGCGGCGGGTTGGCGCCTACCGGCGGCTACCTGGCAGGCCGTCACGACCTGGTGGAAGCAGCCGCCAAACGGCTCACCGTCCCCGGCATCGGTCGGGAGTGCGGCTCCACCCTGGGCAACAACCGCTTGCTTTATCAGGGGCTGTTCCTGGCCCCCCACACCGTAGCACAGGCGGTCAAGACCGCCGTGTTCAACGCCCGTATGATGGAGCTGCTGGGCTACCAGACTGAACCCCGTTCCGACCAGGAGCGCCACGACATCATCCAGATGGTGAGCCTGGAACAGCCGGAGCTGGTGGAAAAATACTGTAAGGGCATCCAGTCCGGCTCTCCCGTGGACAGCTATGTGACTCCGGTGCCTTGGGATATGCCCGGCTACGACTGTCAGGTTATCATGGCTGCCGGCGCCTTCATCCAGGGGGCGTCTATCGAGCTGTCCGCAGACGCACCCATGCGGCCGCCCTACACCGTTTATATGCAGGGCGGCTTGACCTACGAATCCGGCAAGACCGGCGTTTTGTTGGCGGTAGAGGAGTTGCTGAAGGGATAACCGGACAGAATAGAAATGAGACCAGTCTTTCCTGCATACAGTGGCAGGGGAGGCGATGGGATGCGTGGATACCGAAGGCGGCGCCATCGAGCGCCCTGGAGCAGGCGGCAGAAGCGGTGCTGCGTGCTCTTGGTCTGTCTGGTGCTGGTGGCGGGCATCATGTTACGCCTGGACTGCAAGCTCCGACCGGCCATCTTAGAAATTGCCCTGTCCGACCTGGAGACGGTGGTCAACAACACCATCGACCAGGTCTGCATCCAGGATGCGGCGGACGGGGAGATCACCTACAGCAAGCTGGTTCAGCTGCAATACGACCAGAACGGCAAGCTGCAAGGGCTGACCACTGACATGGCCACCCTCAACGTCCTGCGGGCGGATATGACCCGTGCCATCGGTCAAGCGCTGGGGAAGGTGGAGGAACACCCCATTCAAGTGCCCTTGGGCACCGCCTGGGGGACTGCGTTGTTCTCCGACCTAGGCCCCAACATCCCAGTGCAGGTGTTGAGCTTGGAGAGCATCGCTGGATATTTTGAGAGCAGCTTCGCCTCCGCCGGCATCAACCAGACCAGACACCAAATTCAGATGGTGCTCACCGTCCAGGTGGTGCTCCTGCTCCCTGGCGGCACCTATGACCGGACGTTCACTAACAAGATCACCGTGGCGGAGTCCATCCTCATGGGGGATGTTCCGTCGCATTACAGTTATTTCAGCCAATTTGACACGGCTCGAGAGGCTGCTGACGCCCAACGAGATTACAGCGCAGAATGAAGGGGAAACACTATGGACGTACCATCTAAAATGGAAGCATTGCGGGACTTGCTCAACCAGTGGGGGCATCTATACTATGTACTGGATGCTCCCACCGTGCCCGATTACGAATATGACCAAAAGCTCAGAGAATTGGAGGAATTGGAGGCGGAACACCCAGAGTATATCACCCCCGATTCCCCCACCCAGCGGGTGGGCGGCGAGGCGCTGAAGGCGTTTGCGCCGGTGACCCACCAGGTGCCCCTCCAATCCCTACAGGACGTGTTCGCTCCAGAGGAATTGACCGCCTTTGATGCCCGTATTCGGGAGACTGCGCCAGAGACGGAGTATATTGTGGAACCCAAGGTGGACGGTCTGTCCGTGGCGCTGGAGTATGTGGACGGCCAGTTTGTCCGAGGCGCCACCCGTGGCGACGGCCAGACCGGCGAGGATGTGACCGAGAACCTGCGTACCGTCCGCTCCATCCCCATGAAGCTGGACAACGCTCCTCACCGGCTCATCGTCCGAGGGGAGTGCTATATGTCCCGCAAGACCTTCCAGCGCCTGAATGAGGAGCGGATGGCCAAGGAGGAACCCTTGTTGGCCAACCCCCGCAACGCCGCCGCCGGTTCCCTCCGGCAGCTGGATCCCAAGATTGCCGCCCAGCGTCGTCTGGACTGCGTCATTTTTAACATTCAGCTCACCGATGGAGAACCCTTCCAGACCGATGCGCAGCAGCTGGATTATTTAGAAAAGCTCCGCTTCTTGGTCATTCCCCGCGCTGTGCTGTCCGAACCCGCCCAGGTGCAGGCGGAGATTGACCGGCTGGGACGGGAGCGCTACGACTTTCCCTATGAGATGGACGGGGCAGTGGTGAAGGTCAACGACCTGAGCCAGCGGGATCTGTTCGGCAGCACCGCCAAATTCCCCCGTTGGGCGGTAGCGTGGAAATACCCACCGGAGCAGAAACCAGCCAAGGTGCTGGACATCGTGGTGCAGGTGGGACGTACCGGCGTCCTGACCCCTAAGGCGATCACCGAACCGGTGCAGCTGGCGGGCACCACCGTCACCAACGCCACCCTCCACAACCAGGATTTCATCACCGAAAAAGATGTGCGCATCGGTGACACCGTCCTGCTCCAAAAAGCGGGCGAGATCATCCCCCAGGTGGTCAGCGTGGACGTTTCCAAGCGCCCTCCAGACGCCGTGCCCTATCACCTGCCGGAGGTCTGCCCCGTCTGTGGCTCTCCGGTCGTGCGAGACGAGGACGGCGTGGCGCTGCGCTGCACCGGAGCGGAATGTCCCGCGCAGCTGGTACGCAACCTGGTGCATTTCGCCAGCCGCGATTGCATGGATATCGAAGGGCTTGGCCCTGCCGTGGTGCGGGCGCTGGTGGAGAACGACCTCATCCGCACACCGGGCGATCTGTACCACCTGAACGCCCAGGACGTGGCCAAGCTGGATCGGATGGGGGAGAAGTCGGCGGAAAACCTGATCGCCGCCATCGAAAAGTCCAAGCAGCAGGATCTGTCCCGCCTCATCAGTGCCTTCGGCATCCGTCAGGTGGGTACCCGTGGCGCCCAGGTGCTGGCGGAGCGGTTCCGCACTCTGGATGCGCTCATGGCAGCGGACGAGGAGACGCTGACCGAGGTGCCCGACGTGGGAGCTGTCACCGCCCACTGTTTGGTGGAGTGGTTCCAGAATCCCCAGTCCCAGCACTTGGTGGAGACGCTTCGGGAGGCAGGCGTGAATATGGAGTGCAGGCTGGAGCAGCGGGACGGTCGTTTCGATGGCATGACCTTTGTGCTCACCGGCACCCTGACCCAGTTCACCCGCAGCGAGGCGAAAAAACAAATCGAAGCCCTGGGCGGAAAAGTCTCCGGCAGCGTTTCCAAAAAGACCACCTATGTGGTGGCTGGGGAAGCGGCAGGCAGCAAACTGACCAAAGCGGAGAGCCTGGGCGTCCCAGTGCTCAGCGAGGAGGGTTTTTTACAGCTGATGAAGGGCTGAAAAAGGAAAATACTTCAAGAAATGGAGAGGGAACAGGGAAAAACCAGTCGTGGAAAAAATTCACGGGCAAAAAAATGGTTAAATCTTTGACAATTCTCTTTACAACTGATTAGCAAAAGATTATAATAAAAACAGTTATATTAAATGGATTTATGTAGATATTTGCAAATGGGTGGTGTTTGTATCCGCTAACGCCAAATTTCCTTTGGTTATTTCGCCAATACACCAGAGAAAGTTGGAAATCTGCGGAAGCAGACCCAATCCCAGATGCAAGCGGTCTATATAGTATAACCATGTTGAATAAGAAGACAGCTTCTTTTTCATATTCTCACAGGGTCTGCGCCCGTGAGAGGACTTATGTAACTAAAAATTTGTGAGGAGGAAAATTTTAAGTTATGTTTCGTATCGTAAAAAAAGAAGTCCTTAGTCCGAAGATCACTCTGTTGGAGATTGAGGCACCTTACATCGCTCGTAAAGCACAGCCCGGCCAGTTCATCATCTTCCGTATTGATGAAAAGGGCGAACGCTGCCCCCTGACCATCGGCGGTTATGACCGTGAAAAGGGTACCATCACCATCATCTTCCAGCGCGCTGGCCTGACCACCATGGCTCTGGCAGCAATGGAAGAGGGCGACGCTCTGATGGATCTGGTTGGTCCTCTGGGTCTGCCCACCGAGATGGAAGGCGTCAAGAAGGCTTGCGTCGTCGGTGGCGGCGTCGGCTGCGCTATCGCTTATCCCATCGCAAACGGCCTGAACGATGCAGGCGTTGAAACCGACGTCATCATCGGCTTCCGTTCCAAGGATTTCGTCATCCTGGAAGACGGCTTCAAGGCTGCTGCCCGCAATCTGTACCTGCTGACCGAGGACGGCTCTCAGGGCGAACAGGGCAAGGTTATCGACAAGCTCCAGGAAGTCCTGGAAGGCGGCGAAAAGTATGACAAGATCTACACCCTGGGTCCCGTGCCCATGATGAAGGCTGTCTATGAAACCGCAAAGCCCTTCGGCGTGGAAACCATCGTCTCCCTGTGCCCCCTGATGGTGGACGGCACTGGTATGTGCGGTTGCTGCCGTGTTACCGTTGGCGGCGAAATGAAGTTCGCTTGCGTTGACGGCCCCGACTTCAAC
>ERZ1026880.1102-NODE-1102-length-12057-cov-3.546076_pt1 | contig 12057 bp, 12 predicted proteins | sample MGYA00380170_ERZ1026880 | MGnify/ENA primary metagenome ERZ1026880 (study PRJEB33269, sample SAMEA4719806) | human gut metagenome | biome: human-associated habitat; feature: organic feature; material: feces | place: Cameroon | collected 2013-10 ...
GGCCAGGCAGGCGGACCGCCAGGCCGTCGACGAGAAGAACGTGAAGAAGCATCGAAACGATGTCTGCCGCCTAGCCACACTGCTTGCGGGCGACGAGCGCCCCGCCATGAGCGACGGAGTCCGTGCCGACATGCGGCGCTTCATGGAGGCCTACGAGTCGGACCCCGTCGACCCCAAGGCGCTCAAGATCAAGGGCGTCGGGGCGCAGCAGGTCGTCGAGGTGCTCAAGAGCGTCTACCTGCGGTAGCGCAGCTGCCCGATAGCGCTACCGTGCGGCGTCATCTAGGACGGGGCGCAAGGCGCACCCCCCCGCGTCTTTCATCGCCGACTACTTGCGCCGCACCGCAGCTACTGGGTATCTACCAAGTAGTTACTGCGCACTACTGAGCAGTCCAGCAGGTTGCGAAGGCTGAGTCATAGTTGGACATCGCGTCGTTGCATTCGAGACAAATGGGGGGTGCGGACAAATAGTTGGACCGAATCGGTCCGGTTAGGAGTTCGCGAATGCCGAGCTACACGGACGAGCAGAAGTGCAGGGCCGTCGATATGATCGAGGAGTGCGGCGGGTCGGTGACGCGCGTGATGCGCAGGCTAGGATATCCCACGCGCCACAAGTCGAGCGCAACTTTCTCCTTCGGCAAAAGGTCATAGCCGCCCTTCACCTGCGCGAGGCCGCTGAGCCCTGGCTTCACTAGAGTGCGATAGTTCCAGCCGTGAATGCGCTTCTCGAACTCGGCGCAAAAAGCCGGGCGTTCAGGCCTTGGGCCTATAAGCGCCATGTCGCCATCATCTCGGAATACGCTATGCGCTCCCCTTCGGCCATATCCACGGCCCGCGGGCGTATGGTTATCATGTTGCGGGACGTGGCAAGGTGCTGCTCCGCATACTCCACGTTCACCACCATGTAGTCCGCGTACTTGTGCCTGGGCAGCATCCTCAACATGAGGATATCGCCCGCACGCAGGCGGTAACGGTCAGCTCGGCCGCATCGACCCGGGTGAGCTCGACCCCCTCCACCTTGTCCTCCAGCATCAGGATGCCTTCCGTCAGGTCTTTCACTGAGATGCGCCTAAGGGTCACCCCGTCGATGTCGGCGGTCTTCACGCTTTCCCGGGACATCAGGGGAGGCACGACGGCGAAAAGGTCGCCGACCGTGGCCTCGTATCTCCTCAGCATCCCCAGCATCGACTTCGCATCGAACTTTCGCTCTACGGTCAAGTCCGCTCCGAACTGACGGGTCTTTTGCAAAAGGATATCCTCGGTGCGGTGATGGAGGGGCGCCCCTTCCCGTTCGGGAAGGGGCGTTTCCGTGCGAGTTCGCGGCGGGTAGCATCGATGGGGACAACCGTTTTTTTTGGAGGTGCCGACATGGCCGATTTCAACTCTAACGATAGCGCGACCCTTACCGATGACCTCGAGATCGACAGCTACGATGACGTCGTGAAACTGCTCGGGGTCGATGAGGCCGCCGCCATGCTCGCGGATGTCGTCGGCAACCGTTTCAACCGGCAGGAAATCTTGAAGGCCATCCGGAACGGAGGGGATATCCACCTCGACTACTGGCCCGAATACGGGGAGTACGACCATGCCGCGCGCATCTGCGGCGAACTGCTCGCGGACACCTCGCTTGCGTGGGCCGATGGCCTCATCGACCCGGATAAGATCAAGACGCACAAGGGTCTGACCGCTGGCGACCTGTCGCATGCCGTCACCTGCGTGCTCACGGACAGGTTCAACGACGGGCTCGATGAGGCGAGACTTGCGGATTGCAAGAATATCGCCGATGAGTTCGCCCAGGCAATCGAATCGCGGCTCGGCTCGGGGCGCCTCGGGCGCGAACTCTACGTCGACGGCGAACGCCTCCGCGGCGACCTGGCCGATAAGTTCGGGTTCTTCTACGACATCGATTTCAGCGGGCTCTCCTTCAAGACCTCGCTCATACTGTCCGTCAACGGCCTGTATTCCGAGGGCGACGTCATCGACGCGGCGAGCGACTGGCAGGAAGATTACCTGCCGTGCGTCTGCCATAGGGGCGGCCAGGGCGAGGACGACAGGTGGGAGTACGAGCCCGCCGAGGGCTACAGGCCCTTCACGCGTCCCGCGGACATCCCCGAGAGCATCTTCGACAAGCTGTGCGCCTCGCAGGGCACGACCATCGAGAAGGTCGTCAACGACCCCGTGACGCCTTTCGAGCGCAGCTTCCGCGAGGACATCTTCAACATGCCGCAGAATCGCCCTGTCGGGCTCGCGGTCCTCGCGACGCTGCCGCTCGACGCGTTCCTGGATGCCAGCCTCTCGATGATCTGCCGCGGCGACTGCGAAAACGCCGGCACCTTCACGGTCAAGCCTGGAAGGTATGAACCCATCCTGGGCATCTACGACCCCGTTGGCGGCTGCGGCGGCGCCATGGGCACCGTGCTCGACTGTGATTTCGAGATCGACCCGCACGACATCTCGTACACGATGATGGAACCCGTGCGCGGCGAGTGGAAGTCAGACCGCATCGACCTGTACACCCCCCAGGACTGCTTCGGCTTCTCCGATCCCTTCGGAGGGCGCATCGAGTATAACGAGAAGAAGCCCGAGGTCGTCGTCGCGGCAAAGCCCGATCCCGTCGAACTGGGTCACCGCGCCTCAGTCGCGGCCGGCTCGACCGCCGGCGACCGTGCGCGCGGCGCCGGGATCAGGCAGTAGGGGTGCCGCCATGGACAATCGGGACGCCAAACGCAAGAGGCCCATCACGTGCCTGGAGTCCGGGGCGACCTACGACTCCGCCTACCGGGCTGCCAAGGAGCTCGGTTTCGCCGACTCGCGCAACATCTTCCGCTCCATCCAGCGCGGCACCTGCACCCAAGGGCTGCACTTCTACTATGCCGACGAGCCGAAGCCGGCGCCGGAGTTCTTCGTCCCGCCCAACAGGCCGCCGCGTCCCGTGGTGTGCCTCGATACCGGCGAGATGTTCGAGTCGGCGTTCCAGGCGGGCCGCGCGTTCGGCATCACGCCCGGTGGCGTGCGAACATCGGCCAGCACGGGCGTCGAGCGCGGCGGGCTGCACTTCTATTTCGGCGACGAGCCGAAGCCCGCGCCCGAATTCTTCAGGGAGCGCCATTCGAAAACCCGCCCCATCGTCTGCCTGGAGACCGGCGAGTCCTTCATGGGCAACCCGGCCGCGGCCCGCCCCCTGCATGTATCGCCCGCCGCGATCAGCCAGGCCGTCCGCTACGGATCGCCCGTAAACGGGCTCCATTTCTACCATGGCGACGAGCCGAAGCCGGCGCCGGAGTTCTTCAAGCCGGCGAAGGGTAAAGGCGGCAAGAGCCCTGCGGCGATAGCTGCCGCGGCAAAGGCCGCCGCGGGGAATAGCGCTCCGGGTACCGATTACCGCGAGCACGGTATTCAGCGTGATCGGCGTGCGGTACAATAGGTGCGGTCGGTAAGGCGCCCTCGGTTTCCGAGGGCGCCTTCTTTCGTTTCGGGGTCGTGGCAATGTGATGCGCAGGGCCCGCCGGTTTCCGGCGGGCCCTGTCGTGTGGGGTTTGCTAATGATTGATCTCGGGGCCCTGCTGGGAGCCTTTCGCCGCCTTCCGGGCAAGGGCCATGGCTGCGGCCACCATGCCATTCAGGTTCAGATTAGTCCGGCTTGATGAAGATGCGGACGGCTTTCCAGGGAGGGAGACTTTGGAGAGGGTGTGGGACGGTATTCTTGTGGTAAGTGGTTTAAACTTAGACCACTCGGGTATAGTTGTTGAGAGGAGACGGGAGGGTTTCTGTGAAAAGCGTCGAGGCGATCAAGATTCTGCATGGGTGCGACCTGGAGGGCCGGATCCTTTTCCGCAGCCGCGAGCTGGGGGGCCTTTTCGGTGAGTCCGGCGATACGCTCCGCTCGACCATCAAGAGACTCGTTGCGGACGGCATCCTCGAGCGCATCGCCCATGACGCGTACCTCTACCTGCTTTTCCACCCCGACGGCTGCGACCTGCTCGGCCATATCGCGGCGTTTTTGCGCCCCGGCGAGGTCACCTATGAAAGCCTCGAGTCCGCGGCATCGCAGTGGGGCTTCATCTCGCAGATCCCGCTCGGGCGCATCTCATGCGTGACGACGGGCGCGGAAGGTCTCGTCGATACCCGCTTCGGTGCCATCGAGTTCGTTCATACGGACGATGGTTTGAACGACGTCAAACGGGGAATACTCGACCGTATGCCGAGGAATCGGCTGCCGATCGCGACCGAGGAGCGCTGCCTGCACGACCTCGTCTCGAGGAAGCGCAGCCTGGAGCTTATCGATTGGGATGAAGTGGATGCTGATTGACCTTGAAGAGCTTGCCGGAAATATCGCCAGCAAGGTAGATGGTGCCAGGCTTACGCCCGTCATCGAAAAGGAAATCGTCCATTACGAGATCATCCGGTCCCTCGGGAGGAACGGTCTGCTTCAAGACATCACCTTTCAGGGCGGGACTTCACTGCGCCTCTGCTACGGATCGCAGCGATATAGCGAAGACCTCGATTTCGTTGCCGGCGATAAGTTCGATTCGCTCCCCTTGGACGATTTCTCAAGGACCCTGCGTTGCGATCTGCTGAGATCCTACGATACCGAAGTGAGCGTCAGGGAACCAAAGGTCGTCAACGATCTCGATGGTGTCGGGATGCGTAGATGGACGGTTTCCGTAAACACCAACATTGCGCGCCCTGATTTGCCGAAACAGCGAATCAAACTCGAGATCGCGTCCGTTCCGGCGCATACATCCACTGTCCGTCGCGTCGCGGTCAATTATCCCGAGCTCGCCGGAATGTATGACGACCTTACAATCCGGTGCCAGACACTCGAGGAAATCTTGGCCGATAAGCTGATCTCATTCTCAGCCACCGATACGCATATCAGGCACCGCGACCTCTGGGACATTCCCTGGATCGTCCGTGCGCAGGAAATCGACTTCCCTGCCGTAGCCGTACTCGTTGCGGCAAAGCACGATGATTACCGCTGTCCCGTGCCCCTTTCCAGCATGATTGCCGTCGGCATGCAACGAGCGCACGTCTGCTATGCCGACGGGTCATTCACCGGGCAGATGCAGCGTTTCCTATCCCCTGCCGTTCTCGACCGCACGCGCGATTTCGATAACCACTGCGATGCCCTCAACGCTATCGTCGAAAAGTGCTACGGTCGCGTCGCCGCCTCCCTCGGCATCTCGGATCAGGTCGAGCATGCCAGGCGCAGGCTCGCAACCGAGATATCTTCGGGATCGATTTCGTCCGCCGTGCTACCGAAAAGGACTTTGGGCCTTTCTTAAAGAGGTGACTGGGGGGATTACTTTCCTGGCTCGGTTTGGGATGCAAGTCTCGCCCGGCAATCTGTCAGGAGTTCGCCTTCGTATGTGAAGCTGGCTGGGATCAATATGGGTGTGGGCCCCGCCGATTTCCGGCAAGGGTTGTGATGCTGTCGCTATTTTGCCGCTTGTTCTTTACAGTAGGTCGCACGACACGAGTTGCTGCAAAATGAACGCTCGCCACCCTGGGTTCCCGAGAGCACGGTCCGCATACATCTCCTGCAAGTCAGTAGGTAACGGTCGGGGTGGTTTCTGGCGAGCAGCCACATTGCTTCTAGTATGTTACGCGGTTTTCGCTCGGAGGCGATCTCGGTCATCTTCACGCCGGAATATGCGTTTTGCGGCTGAAAGAGCCTTCCATCAATTGCCTGTAGCAATCGGTTCGCTATCTGCATCTGATCCTTTACGGGCTTACTGTCGATGTCTGAGCTTACGGCTAGATAACACCATCTGTTCTCTTCCGGGCGGCCTTTGCGGTCGATACTCCCGCCTGACAAGGTGAGGAATCTAACGAATTCGTTTCCCTCGCCTTTCAGGTGATGGCCGATGGCGACCTGATTTGACGGCTTCCCGATATCGACAAGGTTGGCGTAAAGGGGCCAGGCACTTCGGATATCGAGGGGCGTGTCGGCAATTGAGAGGATATCTGTGCGATAGAACGGGTTGTATGCCACGGGGATCGCAAAGCAGGCGCCGGGGCCCATATCGAACCGGTCTTTCAGATCCGACGGCTCGACCTTGCGAAACCGGGCGGACTCCAGGATGGTCTTGGGGTCAGCTCCTGTCCTGTAAAGCCCTCCTATGCGCAGGACTATCGAAAGCAGGTTCCTTGCAAAAATCCAGTCGTGCAATGGCTCTACGACAGCTCGGAACCGTAAATCGAGATAGGACAGGTCCTCGGCTTTCGAGAAGTCAAACCCGTCGATAAGGTCCCTCGCGGCTTTCTTTCCCGTCCTGCCGATTTCCCTATAGCCTACTCCGTCTGTTCCAGTGGGCTCGGCATATGGATCGAAGTAGCACTCAGATAGCAGACTGCCCAGATCGGATGGGACGAGGTTCATTTCACGCACGATGCCCTGCTGAAGTTCACCGGGTATGAAGATGCGACCTGCGAGATCGTCCTTTGCGGCGAACATGGGGCCGAGACCCTGTGCCGCCAAGACCAGCGACTTCGCATCCCTCGCCATCATGAGCTCATTGAAGGCATTGGAGTCTACCGGAGGATAATTCGCCCCTATATCGTCGATTGCCAGGATTCTGACGAGGACATGCTTACCCGACTTCCCGTCCTTCGCGATATAGATTCGATCGGTGCTCATATGGCCCCCTCTTTCAGTCAACGAAACTGGCATGCTTTTGCCTTATTTGTTCTCGGTCTGGCGGTATACGCGGAGCTCCCATTGCTTTCGCTCGACTTTCGCCACGGCGTCCAGGATGAAGCCCGTGGCGAGCGAGAGGGCGGCCATGAACATGAGTGCCGCGGCGAGGATGGCGGTCGGAAACCGCGGTACGAGGCCGGTGGCGAGGTATTCGGTCACTACCGGCATTCCAGCGAACAGGCCGCCGATGCAGAACGCCAGGGCAACCAGCGAGAAGAACTTCAACGGGCGGTAGTCTTTGAACAGGGCGCCGATCATCGCGATCACCTTCAGGCCGTCTTTCACTGTGTTCAGTTTTGAGACCGAGCCCTCGGGGCGGTCGCGGTATTCCACCGGGACGTCGGCAATGCGCCAGCGCCGGTCGACGGCGTGAATTGATAGCTCGGTTTGGACATGGCGCGATAGCCCGTCATGACGTCGGAGTATTCGTAACCGTAAATCCATTTGATCATGTCGCGAACCAAATCGTTTCCGAAGCCATGGAACGCCCGCCTGTTTTGCTTGGCGTACGTCCCGTTTGACAGTCTGTCGCCGACCACCATGTCGGCATGCCCGACTAGGATCGGCTCGCATAGGCATCGCGCCGCCTCGGCAGGATAGGTATCGTCACCGTCCACCATGAGGTAACAGGCGGCATCGATATCGCGGAACATCTGGCGGCAGACGTTTCCCTTGCCGCGGCGCGGCTCGAATCGGACGGTTGCACCGTGTTTCGCTGCAATCTCGGCGGTCGCGTCGGTCGAATCGTTGTTATAAACGTAGACCGTTGCCTCGGGCAGCTCGCGGTGGAAGTCGTCAACCACCTTGCCGATAGTCTGAGCCTCGTTATAGCAGGGAATGATTACCGCAATCTCGTCTTGATCCACCCAGAGCACTTCCCTATTAGATATCGAGATAAACGCACGGAGCGTCCTCAAAGCCGCCCTCTCGGTTCGCGAGGCGAATCTGGCCGCACTCTTCGCCAATAACCTCGGCCCTGGCTATAGAGGGCGGCAGGCGAAATAAATCCTCGTGGTCGATAAAGGCCGCGCACGTCACCCACCCGCCTTCTCGGATGATCACGAGTTCGTGCACATTGGTCTTTTCGCGGCAATACTGGATAACGGTCATCGGTCTACTCCTTGTCCTTATTGGATAAATTCTTTTCGATCTGCTTCAGCAGATCGAGCTTTTGGGCCTCGATCTCGTTGCGCCTGCGCAGCTCATCGGCAACCCTCTCCAACTTGCGTTCGATGGAGTACAGGTCACTTGCATCTACAGACATTTCGAACTCCTTCCCCTTGGATGTCGTTTCGGGTCTTCAATCGCTATGAGGGGATACGCCTCCAATGTCCAGAGTTCTACCCGCGATGGAAAAATCTATTCGTTGAACGGGGTAAATATCGAAAAAGGCACCCGGCTTCCGGGTGCCTTGGCGTAGGTGTCGCGAGCATAAGAAGGCTCTATACCATTGGCTTGTTCTGACAATTATACGAACTCATGAACCCACCATCGGACGGTTGGTGGCATGCCTGTTTCTGGTCGGTTTAGGTGCTGCTCTAGGTACAAGCTCGTTCTTCGGTTTGCAATGCTTACGCGGTATTTAGCCGTGAAGAAGCCTTCGAAGCCGGGGCGGAACTCCCCCACCTCGATCACTTGCGTCACTCTAAAGGTGCGACCGTCGCGCCACGCGATGCTTAGTGGCTCCAAAAAGCCGTCGTCGCGCATGTGTGCGACGACGTCAACGTATCGCTTGTGAACGCGTCTCATTCTGCCGTTGCCGTCTTTTATCCAATCTTCCATATATCCGATTATCAAACAGGAACCCGTTATCGGGTAGCGAACAAACGATGGAGATTCACTGAGTGAGCAAGCAGATCAGTGTTCTAGCGAATGAAGCAGCTGAGAATACGTCGTGTCGGGTGGGCGGTCTTTCACCATGGCATGACTGCTGGTAACTATGATGGCGTTGAGCATTTCATTTGCCGGGTCGGCATTTTCCGCGCACGGGTTGCTGACCCAAACATAGCGGATGTAACGCCTGTATTTGGCGGTGTCGGAAACGTCTTTTACGAGACAAACGCAACTCCCTTTCAGAAGAATATCTTTTAACCAGGCGCTTGCCTCGCGGCCACCCTCGGTGTTCTAGGATTCGTCGGGGTTGACCGATTCAGGGGCGTCAATCCCAATCAACCTAATGCGCATGTTTTCACCGTTAGTAGCAGGTTTCACGTCGACGGTGTCAAGGTGAAACGCCTGCGGCGGCCGTTTTGCCGCCGCAGGTATCCTTGCGGTTACTTTCTAGAAGAGGTCGGCGAACATCGAATCGTCCTCCTCGTAACCATCGTCGTCATCACCGCCGTCACCATCATCGTCATCGTCGTCGGGATCATCGGTATATTCATCCGGGTCATCTTCGGAATCTGAGTCGATATCGGCCTCGGCGGGCTCGGGTTCGCTTTCGGTCTCCGTTTCGTCTCCCGCGGTTTCTGCAGGGGACTCGGATGCGGCGGCGTCGGGGGTATCTTCAATTGAAACCCGATCGGAGGCGATGCCTTCGGCGGTGACTGCCGCCGTGTCGTCGGCTTCCCCGTCTCGGGACGGCTGCGGTTCGCTTTCGGTAGCGGCGTCGTCGCCGGTGGAATCGTCCGAGACGGTACCGCCGCCGCTCACCATGCCGCCCGCGGTCTTCATGGCTACGAGCGCGCCGCCAAAGGTCATGAGCTCCATGTGCGCGTACTGCTCAGGATCGACCACGACCGTGGGTTCGGGGCGGAGCTCCATGAGGTTTCGGTCGCCGCGCGTCCAGGCTCCGCGGGTCCAGGTGATGCCCGAGTCCAGGTCGCTCCAATCGATCAGGTCGTCGGCCATGAGCATGCCGTCGCCGAACGAGAGCACGGTCGGCACGATCGTCTCGTAGCTACCGGACTCATAGTAGATGCATAAGCCCTGCCCGTGGTCGCCCATGAAGTTGCCGCTGTCGTCGAACAGCACCTCGAAGACGACCGGGGCCAAACGCGACCCGTCCTCGGTCCTCACGAGGATCGGCTTGCCGTCCGCATAGACGCCATCGATGGCGTCCAACTCATCCGGCTCGATGATCGTCACGGCGCGCTTGAGGAGCTGCATGTCATCGCTGGTGGTGATGAACACGCTGCGCTCAAGAAGCACGCCCTGGTTCAGGTAGTCGGAAATGTCGAGGAAGTCGTCCTCGAGCATGATGCCGCTGTGCAGGTCCATGCGCGTCGTCTCGATCATGCGGGTCCTGTCGTGCATCTTCACAATGATGTTCACCGTCTATCTCCTTCTCGTGTAGTTAGCCGGCGTATAGCCGTCGTCCTCGATGTCGTCTCGGGTCTGTGCGTATGTCCGCGCGTCCCTCGCGTTGTCCCCGTCCCTCTTCTCAAGCTCGAGGTTCTTGACCTTCGGATGCGAGTTCAGGAGCGCGTTGACGTCCGCGATGGTCGGCTCGCCGCCGAGGCTGTCGATGTCGGCCTGCGCGATGACGCCGGACTCCACGAGGTCTTCGAGATATTTCATTTGCTTGTCGGTAGCGGGGCGTTGGAGGTAGGGCTTCCATCCGGGCTTCGCCCTCTTGTCCGTCTCGCCGATTGCGGCGACCGTCACGGGAGCGTCCTGCGCCCATTCGCTTCCGGCCATGCCGTATGCCGAGCGCTCCGCGCGCAGATCCTCCTCGCGCTGCTCGCCGATGATCTTCGCCTTGGCGCGTTCGTGGTCGCGCTCGATCTGCTTAATCCTGTCCGGCGTGAGCGCGCCGGCCGCGATCGCCTCCGAATAGGCCTTGCGATAGCGGACGTACTCGCGCGTCAGCTCGGCGGTCTGCTCGGCGGTGATGACCTTGGCGCCGCGCCCGTTGCGCCCGGGGCCCTTCTGCCTCTCGCCGCGGCCCCTCACATCGGTGGGGCCGACAGACATCTGCGATGATGCCAGGACATCGACCGCGGCGGAAAGGCGGCGCGAGCGGTTGCGGATGTCGCCTGCCGCCGAAGCGAGGTTCGCGGCATCTGCCTTGACGCCGTCGCGGCGCGCGAGAAGGTCCGTATAGGTCGTATCGGTGAGCACGATGCCGCGCTCGGCCATCCACTTGCGGATCTTTTCCATCTCGCAGAGCTCGTCGGCGTTGTCCTCGCGCCATGCCGCGAGCGCGCCGGGGCTTTCCGGGCGCACGGTCAGCTGCGCGGCGCAAGCCGTGTATACCTCGACCTGGCGGATGGCCTCGGCTGTCTGCTCGGCCTCAAGCTTGAGGGCGTCGGTCCTCGCGTCGAGCGCTTCGACATCGGCGGCGAGGCGTCTGGCGTCGGCCGCCATGTCTGCGTAGCTGAGGTAGCCGCGCTCGCGGATTATGTTCACGGCATCGGCCGCGGCGGCGAGGCGCGCTGCGGAGCGCTCGATCCTCTTCGACCGCTCGAGGTTGTTGGACGCGACCGCCTCGAAAGTCATGGGCGGCAGGACGACGCCCGGGACAAGGTCCTCGGCGCACATCTTCACGTTCGGGCGCTGTCCCTCGAGACGTACGGCAAGACGGTCACGCAGTCCCTCGACCGTATAGGAGTCGTCCAGCTTGTAACCCTTCACGGGATACCCTTTGCCCTCGGGCGGGTAGAACGTCAGCACGCCGCGGCGGTTGACGTTGATGCGGTATCCCTTCTCCGCCAGACGCCTCTCGAACGCGGGCCATGTACGGCAACCCTGTAGGGCCGACTCGATATCGTCGTGCATCGCGTCGGTCCATAGCTTCTTCCCGCTGTACCGTGCTCGGCGCTGGGCGTCCGTCACATGCCGGCGAGCCGGGCGCGCCTCCTGCAAGACGACCTCGCGGCGGCGGTCGGGGCGCGGAGTGCGCGCGTACCAGGCACCGTCCTCGTCTCTCGAGAACTTGAAGTTGTCGAACGCCGAATAGCCGTAATCGCGGCAGATGCGCTGGAGCTCCATCGCGTCAGCCTGCACGTCATCGTCGTCGAGGTGTATCTTCCTGCCGTCCACCGGATTGACGGAATTGACCACGATATGCGCGTGCGGGATGCCATTGTCGATGTGGGTCTCGATCACCCACTGGTATCCAGTGTAGCGCTCACGCACCCAATCGTATGCCAGCGTATCGACCGCTCGGGCATCCAGGCCGTCCTCGGGGTCGGGCGAGATCACGAAATGGTAGTACTTGCGCCCCTTGTCCTTACCGAACATCTGGCGCGTCTCGTTCATCCGCTCGTCCCAGTCGCCGCCGTCCAACTCGATTGAGCTGGAACGAAACGTCACGGCGCGGCCGTTGCGCGCGAGGTAGTCCTTTATCTGCTTGCAGCCGCCGAACTTGCGGGCGAGTGTCTTGAGCATCGCCATGCTAGCGCTCAACTTCCGAC
>ERZ1026880.1104-NODE-1104-length-12031-cov-9.614562_pt1 | contig 12031 bp, 27 predicted proteins | sample MGYA00380170_ERZ1026880 | MGnify/ENA primary metagenome ERZ1026880 (study PRJEB33269, sample SAMEA4719806) | human gut metagenome | biome: human-associated habitat; feature: organic feature; material: feces | place: Cameroon | collected 2013-10 ...
AATCTCTTGATTTTTCGTGTTTTTTTTAAGCTTTTGACCTTTTTTTAATGAGTAAACGTCAAAGCCAATGTACTCCCATCCTGCAGATTGTGGGGTGATGCTTAGTACGTTTCCATCACTGTCAGCTGTTTTTGTTGGTACGATTAAATCAGCCATTCCTTTCCACACCTTTCTATTTCTTATTTTTTAGCGTGTTTATGCTGAAATTCTTGTTTCGAAACATTTTTAATTTGTTCCGAAAAGAAATAAAAGCGTTGACTTCACCTATAACATGGATTAATCTATAGGCGTACCAACCGAAAGGGGAAAGTACAAAGGCAATAGATACTTTAATAATGCCTTAATTACTGTTCTTTAAAATCCATATAAGCCCACTCGGGGGCGTGGCGATGGTGTTTATGTAATAACGTCCGCTATAGCACGGTATACCGTGAGTAACTATATGACTAAAAAGCATAAATAAGCATAAAAATGCTTATAGTTCTTTGAAAATTTAATAACCATGTTGTAAGAAGCGGCTTGATGATACTACATGCGACGATACCAGCAATGGCGAGCGTGCGACTATATGAGTAATAAGACGGGTCAAGACTTAGGTATACCTATGTACACCCCACTTGATAGGGAAAGGCAAACATGAGCAAATGGCAACAACCATATGGAAGTAATGGGACCATATCAACCGATGATATCTTGCTAGGTGTAAAAGATTATTTATTGTTACGGAAGTTTCGGACGGTTCTTTTAAAAATCGTCCATTTACATGGCCAAAGAAAGCTAACAACTTTCAATAACCACCAAAAACATAATCATTGTAAAGGAGATAAAAAACATGAAAAACACAATGAAAACACAAGCTAAAAATGAAGTATTCGAATCACTCGCACACTATCTATTCCTTAGACACGCTTACAAGAATGAAGATGATGCACTCATCGACTGTTACACAAATTCAAGTGAAGTTATCGACACTCTCATTTACTTGGATGCCGTCGGCGAGCCTAACGCTCAAAGCTTCTACTACTCTTATGTATCTTTCTTAGGAAGTGAGGACTAACACATGGAAAACAAACAAGCTATTTGTGATGCTCTTTTAACTACTCTCCAGTTAACACGCCGTTATGAAGATATCCAGTCTATTGACTATGATGCAAATACTGAGACTGTAACAGTCACATACAACGAGATTTCTCATAGATACATCAATGTTGAGTGTGACAGTGGTATCGCAATGATTAACGACATCTTAAAGAACATCTAACACGAGGGGGCTATCCCCTCTTATGTAATGCAACCATAGACGGTTACAAGTCCGTTTTAGAAATGCAGAGTACATGAGTAAATCATTTTGTATGTGCAAAGAGCACGAGGAGGAAGAAAAAATGACTACTACTAGAACATTCAAAGGCAACGGAGCCGACAAGATTCTCGCTGAGAAAATCATCGAAAAAGTGACAGAAACTAACACTTTACCATGGCAGAAACCATGGGATAAGCGTATCAATGCCTATTCTTACGCAAGCAAAAAGCCATTCTGTCTAGTTAATGCTTTCTTGCTTAATCATGAGGGTGGTTATGTATCATTCAATGAAATCAAGAAAAAGGGCTATCAATTCAAGCCTGAGTATGAGGGTGTAAAGGGTCTTGCAGAGCCAGTGTTCATGAGATGGCTTACAGAAAAGGAAGTCCTCGACAAGGACGGAAAACCACAACTCAATGCTGAGGGTGAACCATTAAAGCGTGACTATTGGGGTACAAGATTCTTTAGTGAATGGTCGATTGGATTCCTACAGGACAAGGACGGAAAACCTTTAGTAGATGGAGAAAGCAAGGAACCGTTATATAACTACAACGCTGAACAGTTGATTGCTAACTACTTCAACCGTCACGGTGTAACACTTATTAGAAATGCTAACTTGAATAAGGCTTTCTTTAGTCCATCAGATATGACAGTCAACATTCCAAATGACAACCGTTTTGAAGATACTACTCTTTACTACTCTACAGTATTCCATGAAATGGTACATAGTACTGGTATCGAACTCGGTAGAAAGATGGACGGAGACAAGAAAAGCAAGGACTACAGTTTTGAAGAACTAGTGGCTGAAATTGGTGCATGGATTCTAAGAGGACTATGCGGAATTGAAACAGTACAAGCTGAGGACAACAGTACTGCTTACCTACAAGGTTGGTGTAGTACATTCAAGGAAAAGCCTTATTGGATTATGATGGCTTACTCAATGGCTGACAAGGCTGTGAAGTGCATTACTGAGGGTTTGGATTCTACTAAGGAACTTCCATATACAGAAGTAAAGGCACTTCCAGCACCTAAACCAACAGAAAATGCAACGAAAAAGACAACAAAAAAGGCTCGCAAGGTTCAAAAGCAGAGCCTTTTTGATGAAGTCTCTAGAGAACAGAAACGTGGTATCAAGAAAATGCATACATACTGTACAAGAAATGCAAAGAAAACAGGTAGACCAGTGTTAACAAAACAGTACGAATGCACATGGAATGACACGAAATACAACGCAATTACAGACAGTTACATGGCTTTTATGACACAAAACAACATTGACGGGTTTGAACCACTGTCAAAAGTTGAAAACAAGCCTAACATTGAGAATATGTTTAACATCTGCAAGGCACTTCCAAGCGATGTTACTGGAGTATCGCAAATCAACATTGACGAACTTAAGGCACAAGCTAAAAAGTCATTCAAAGATGATATCAATGTTGGAACATTCAAATTATTCAATAGTTATGTAGATGCAAAGAGACTGCTGACAGTGCTTGAATGTATGGAATACAAAGACAAGGATATCGTTATCAATGTACCAAAAGATAACTACAAGCCTATCATGTTCAGAAGTACAGACCTTAAGAATTATGCAATCTTATGCCCTATCAGACACAATGAAGCCTAACCACAGAAGTTAGGCTTTTTGAAAGGAGGAAGATATGGAAAACGTATATAAGTTAGCTACTGATTTAATTGAATTTGCTATGGATTATGACTGGTATGAATGGGTTGATACATTTGATGAAACAGAAATCACTGTTGAACGTATCAATGATACTGTAGCCAAACTACTAGATGATTCATCATTTCATGATATTTGTGAATGGTTGTACGACATCTATAGTGAAGAAAGCGTATATGGTCGTGCATACACTGCTCATGAAAGTATCGCACTGCTGAGAAGATTGGAGGGAACATGGACACGCTGATATTTTGTATCAAGGTTTTTCTGCTCGCAAGTATTGTAAGTATCATCGCAATTCTTGCATTTATTGGTTTCGTTGATTGGTGGTTTTTAGTAATAGCATAGGAGGAAGATATGGCTAAATTATATTTTATTTCAAGAGTAGTACATGAGTTTTACAGATTAGATGAAGAAGCATTCACAGTCGGTGGGTGTTTCAATGCACACAATCGTGAAGAAGAAGTCATTGATGTATATGATTCAAGACGACTGGCTGGAATACGGTTCAAACCGTATCGTACACATATGAGTCGTGTAGGAAAGAACGTTGTTGTAGAAGAATATGCAATCATTGAGCGTGAATATGACTTTAAGTCAATGATTAGAGACTATGATGAATTGCATAGTAAGTATGACTGCATCGAAGCACTGAAAAAGAATCCGTTTGACTACAACGAATATGAAACATGCTATGAAGATGTAATTGAGTGTTCCCCTCGCCTATACACTGGATATGTAGAGTGGGACGACATGCAGAAAGCAAAAGCATTTTCAAGTTACATTGTTGCGTGCAGATGGGTTGAACTAGTAGAAGAAAGCCGAAAAGGTCAATGGGTCAAACGCAGTGGTGTTGAACTTCACTGATGGTTATACAGTTCCATTCAAAAACTGTTTATATATGTAAGCTGAAATTAGCTAAAGGAGAAAAGAAAAATGAGTTGCTATGTAGTAGACAAGAAAGTTATTGATTTGATGGTCAGCTGGATTTTTGACCACAATGATTACAAGGCTGAGAATTATCACTATGATGGTTATTACGGTGGTATTCTGCTCGATGTAAACGAAATGCGTAATGCTATCGGTCAGTCATTGCTTGATGCTAACTATGATAGTGTAAATTACAGATATGATGAGAATCGCAAAGCACCTACTTATGAATACAGTGAGGATGCACTTCGTGAATCATGCAAGAATGGAACGTATCAAGCTGATGTATACAGTGCTATTCAAGAATACAATTATCAAGCATGTGAAACTGAGAACTACTTTGAATCAGAGTTGTATCATTCTTTGCAAGATGCTAAAGAAAGTATGCTAGTAGGACTGCTGAGACAGAAATGCCCTAAGGCAGACGGTTGGGGATTCTATGACTAATCCCCCTTTTGATTGGAGGTATGAAAATGAGTTTGAACTATTTTAAAAGACTGCTGGAGATTGCTAATAAATACACTTTAATAATTGATGGAGAAAAAATTACATTGTTTTCTCTCAAATCAAGAAAGGAAATAACAGATTTAATCTATGCACTTCATGAAGAATGGAGTATTCACAATGTTGAAGAAGAAACTGGAGAAGATTTTTTTGAGTTCCTATATGAGAACATTGGTTCTGATTCACTGCTATTAGATTCTTATGGCGAGTACATTGACATTAACTTTTAAATGGAGGACTTTATGGCAGATATTACAGACATACAGAAAACTTATATAGAATTAAGGAAAATTGCTGATGCATACCCTTGCAAGTTCATAAGAGAATGGAACAAAGGACTTGATTACACTAGTCCATTGGTTATTAGAAAGATGGAAGAGTTCAACGATACAATAAATGCCTTTGGACTTTCACCTATTCAAATATTCAGACTTGATTATGATGAATTTTTAGATACTGATAACTATTTCTTGTTTGATGGCTACCGTATAGTAAGTGATGATAAAGTTTCAAACTTGATTGGTCGTTTGGAATACTGGTATGATAGACTGTTTTACAGATGGGTATACAATTATGCATTTCCAGAGTTTTCAATCACGAATGATGAGAAATCATTTTATAATCAATTTAAGGTAAAAGGAGAATAATATGACAGTTTATGATTTGATGGGCTTCATTATGGATGATTCACAAGTAGAAATTTACATGCTTGATGAAGGGAAAACAGTGTGGAGTGGAGACGTGAGCGATATTCCATGGAACTTGACAGTCCTTGAGGTTGCTTCTATAAATCCAAGTGAAAACACTATTGTTATTAATATCTAGGGGAATGAACAGTTCCCCTTTTTTCTACTCTACAGAAAGGAATATTAAATTATGAAATTAGCAGTTAGATACGACATTAAAGATATTTTCAACCACTGTCAAACAATTTGTGCAGAAAAATATGTTACAGAAGAAGATTTTTCAATAGTTAAGGAAACAATTAAGAAGATGGATAAGCTATATTCCACAGTCTCAGCGTATGCATTCTTGACTGATGGGGATTACTTTCTCAGAATCTATTATGAATCAGTTTTAGGTGTTGAACACAATGAACTTACAGTTCAGCTTGTTAAGCTGACAAAAGGTTATCTAGAAGATGTAAGATGGGAAGATAAAATGTCACGTGCCAAGGTATACAAGCTAGTAAAAAAGGCATTGGAAACTGGATTAAATGAAGATTGGGGGCTTTAATGAAAGAACTGTTTAATGGAAAAGATGCATACGTGATTATCAATTACAGTAATAGAACACATTTGATACGTCACAATGTAACAAGAGCATTTGAAGATGATTACAAAAATGGCAGATTTGAGACAAAGCAAATCACAATATTTGATGCACAACCACATCACTATTATGTAGACAATCACGACGGGACTATACAAATCAGTTCCGTTGTTTTTGTTTCCGAAAAGAATAACAAGACAATTGTCAGATATCCATACAGATAGGAGGTAATACGTATGATGAGAATTAAGTTTGATACTACAAATGCTGCATTTGATGAGAATTGTGGAGGTGGGCTGGAATGGCAGTCTATCGAGATTCTGAAAGATATTATTGAAAGGCTAGAGCATGGCTACAAAGAAGGAAACTGTTTCGATGTAAATGGCAACAAAGTTGGAGAATGGAACGTAATGGAAGAATGCAATGATGAAGATGAATTGAAACCGAAAAAGAATCCTTTACTTGAAAGGCTTGATAAAGTCAGACAACAGGAAGAATACGCAAGACAATTGCAGAAAGACACAGATAATAAGGAATTTAATCTAGTTTACGATAAAGTTAAGCAAATTCTTCCAAGGGCAAAAGAATTACATGAACTGCGAAAAGAATTTAACTATCCACAGACAGCAATGAATCCGTTTTATGATGAATATCCAGAGTTTCGCCCTTATAAGGGTGAACGAGGAGATAAGGCTGATGCTGATGATATTATTTGGGTTAAAAATGGAATTGGTGTGAGAACATATAACGAATATGAACACTATGTATGTGTAAACTATTATGATGGAACTATTTCAGTAAGAAATGATTTTGAAAAGTCCAATGAACCGATGTCTAAGTACAAGCAAGAATGGGTTAACAGTCAACTGAAGAAAATTGCAGAAAAGTTTGACAATTTCTATCAATGTGAATATGCAAAGTTGGAATTTGAATTAAAAAGACGAAGTGAAAGTTCAGATGCAATAATTGAAAAATGTAAAGATAGAGAACAGAAACTATGGAAATGATAAATTGGAGTATTTATGAAGCAGACATTTAGAGTAGTATACAGTATAGAAAAGTACGTTACAGTCGATACAGAGAACTGTAAAACAGATGATGAAATTGTTGATTTGGTTTGTGACCAAGTAGGAGCAGATGCATTAGAAATCTTATATGTAGATGATGAGAAAGGAGAAGCTATTTATGGATGAATTTTTAGAAGATAGAATCTATGATGCTGCACAAGTATGTGGGTTTACCACATTCTTTCGTGAAGATTCTGTATATTTTGAAGCACATTCCCCACTTGGAGAAGATATTTCTCTTGAAATTGACCACGATGAGTTTCCTTTTAATGAAGATGCGTATATTAAAGATGAAGATGCATACGTTTTCAAGGTGATTGTTAGAGAACTAAGTGGATACTTTAAATGCTTTAACACAGATGCACATGCAGTAGAGTTATGGAATTTGCATGTCAAGAGTGGAGTACCAGCAAATTTGCAGAAATTGCTTGATGATGCAAAAGAAATTAAGAAAATGTATAAAATGCTATATGTGTATTTAGATGATTTACATAAAGAACTGGAGGAAGAATGATTACAGAAGAACAGTATGAAAGAAGCAAGAAGAGAGTCAGACGTAAACTGAAAGTCATGACTGCTATTAGAGTATTAACTAACCCACCCTTTTACTATAAAGGCACTAATCGTTTCCGTATAATCAAACAATGCTTTGATGAAATTGACAAATTATTTGATATCCATGATAGAATACAGTAGTAGAGAGGTATTAAACATGGCACAAACAGAAGCACAAAAACGAGCCATAAAAAAATATCAGCAAGCACATGCTAAGGAATTACAAGAGAAGAAAAAAGAACGCTCACTAAAGCTTTCTGTATCCTTTAATGCTGAAACAGAAAGCCACTACATTGAAGTATTCAGGTCAATTCCAAACAAAGCAGAATATTTTAGAAAGTGTTTAGATGATTATGAGAAAGAACAAGGAAGATGATAGAAAGTACCAAAGAGACTATAACCGTACCAAACGTGTTAAAGTTACTTTTGACGTAAGAAGAGACTCTAAGTACCCAAAGATATGGGATTCAATTCCATACAAGAAACAATTTATTATTGATTGTCTAGAGAAATATGAGGGAGAGCACAAGAATGAGTGATGAAATTGAGATTCTTGGAGAAACCAAGAAGAAATCTAGATGGATGACAAACAAGGAAGAATACAATCGAAAGTATCGCAATCAGCGTACTCGTTGTATTGCCTTTAGACTACGCACACGTGAAGATGAGAAATATATTAAAATATATCAGAGAATTCCAAACAAAATAGAATTTCTCAGACAGTGTTTAGATGCGTATGACAAAGGAACATTCAAATTCGGTAAAAACTAGGCAGCACTACAGTAAAACATTGAGACAGATTCCTATTTATCTCCGTAAGGACGACCCACTCAATTTCGTGTGGGATTCCATTCCGGATAAACATGCATGGTTTGTTGAGAAACTTACTATGTATGCAAGGAAACACCCCGAAATCTTCCGTAACAAAGATTTGTAGTGCAAAAAGAAAGGACCCTACACCTAGAGGGTCCTTTTTCTATTTAAGTATAGCTTTTCTATTTAAATAGAATCTTCATACTTCTTGACTGCTTGCAGAATTGCCAGGTCGAACATCCCTTTTACCTTAGTTTCAGAAAAGCCTAACTCTTTCGCCAAGTCAGAATACTTCTTTCTTCCAAGAAAGATTTTTTCCAAGTCCTTGCGTTCCCAAGGCTTCATATAGTCTAAAATTCTATGTACTCTTTCAGACTGGTAGTTCAACACTTCCAGTTCTTTTTCCAGTTCTTCCTTCTTAGCTACGTAGTCAGCAAGTTTATAGTCATTGTCTTGACCACTGTAATGTACACTTCCCCATTGACTAGAGTGCAAATCAAACTTGCTTTTCAGTAGTTCTATTTTTGTTTCTATCTGCTTTCTGATTGGAGACTGTGACAGATAGCTTTCAAATTCCTTCTTAAACCATTTTACTTTCTTAGAATCTTCCGAGTTCATTTAACCGCCTTTCTAGCCCGTTTTAGACGCTTTTTCTACTTTCCAATAATTATATCATTTTCAGTTAGAATCAAGCGTATACGCAACGCTAGACGTGTCTATCTCCATTTCATTGAGTTTCTGTCAAATGTCTTGCCCTCATCTATGTATTCGTCCATCTTTTCGATGAATACTCTGGAATCGGGAATCAATACATCACAGATTACTGAACTTCTGAAAAAGTCTACGCATTCTACAATTGTCTGCTTGCTTGAATCCAAAACTCTGTTTCGCATTTCTTCGCTCAAGCCATTGTCATAGTCCAGTGCATCTAGAAAAGCTACACATGCATGACTGTAGTCGTCTACTGCTTGATAGATGATGTTCATAGCCACGGACTCCCAAGGGTCGCCCGTGTATTTCAAATCACGCTTCACTAGGTACTCCCGTCACTAAGAATCCGTTTCTGATAATGCACCTTTCATCGTATTCTTTGCATGTGCCTTTCCCATATACATGGTTTATGTATCTGATGGCTTTATACATGTCCTTGTCGTTTCTGAAAGCAATCAAGCACTTGTCTTCATACAGACTTACACATATTGCGTCACATTTCTTAATTGCAGTAGGCAGCTTTGCATCATCTTTCAATGCAGCTTCCATTGCTATCTTCTCGTCTACGTAACATACTGAAATTTCCATTGTCTATTTTCTCCTTGTAGCGATTATTCCAATAATGGCAAATGTGATTGTTAGGACAGACAGAAACAGTAGACTTGCCATTACCATCTTTACTAATTTCCATAAAACATAAATCTCTATCCCTAGAAAATCTAAAATTATCATGCTTCTGTGCACAGTAAATCATGCTTCTACCATTGCTTCTGCAAGTGTAAGAGCAGTGAACTTATTTTCATTCTTTGTGCCTTTGATACATCTGTTCTCTAGCTTCTTGTATGCATCTAAGTACCACTCGTTTTTATCGCCATTGTATGTAAGCTCGTAGTACATTCCATCGTGCAGGTCTGTACTCATGAGGTACTTCCAATTCTGTAGTGTTTTGCATTTCCATACAATGTATGGTTCTGCATCATCTGTATCTTTGTCTAGATTGTATTTTTCATTTACGTAATTTCTTACGATATTAATAGCAATTTCATCTTTAATTTGCTTCATATTGTCTCCTTTAATTAAATGCAGTCCTTTGCCCTATCGGATTGCTTGCTAGTAGTCTCCCTTTCTCTTTCTATAGACTTATGTCCTTTGAATCCATCTAACAAGATGAATCGCCTAGCACCCTAGAGTTGCGACCTCTCTCCTCGTTACGCTATTATTCCTTGTTTATCTTTTCGAAAATGTAATCAACAGAATCTTTAATTACATCTTCTGCTTTCTGAATGTTCTCTTCTGTGACTTGCGAAGCAACCATCATCTGATAGCATGTCTTTTTCGATGGAAGAAATAGTGTGAAAGCCAAAAATACTATTGTGACAATAAACCATTTCTTAAAAAGTCTGATTATTTTTTCTTCATTAGCATCTTCATCACACACTATCCAAAGAAGAATCCCGCATAAAATAACCAATGGGAAGAGACAACACATTATTTTCAAGTTACTTATTACATCTACGAGGTAGAAAAGCCACGGATTAATAATTGGTGTCATAGCCCTAACTCCTCTAATGTGTATTCTTTGAAGTCTTTCATCCCTTTATACTTTGTATTTCCTTTAAACCATGGTAGGCATATTTCTTCTCTTCCATCATTGCCCTTAATTACAATACGAAGGAAACGCTTTGTTTCATAGGCATCCTTAACCTTTGTAATGGAAATAACCCTATTTTTGAATGGTTTAATAACTGCTGAGAGGTATTCTCTTTCTACCTCGTCTAATACATGTTCTTCGCATTCTTCTAATAACCACTCTAGTGCTTGCCTGTTACATTCAACACAATTAATGTTCATGCAATCTGTGAGACCTTTCAACCTACGTACACCACATGCAATACTTACATCATGTGACGAGCCCATAATATGATGTCTGTACTTCTCAATGTTTTTCATAGTCCTAACTCCTTAAGTGAGTAATTTCTTCCCTCTTCCATGCCCTTATACATAGTGCCTTTTGGGAAAACCGGTAAAGTGCATATACGATTATCTTTCATACTTATGCAGATGTTCTGTAAACTATCCTCCCAGGTTCGAAACTTCGAAATAGTATCTACTTCTTTTCTAAAAGGTCTAATTACTGCTGATAAGTAGCCCTTTTCAGCATCATCTAATACAGATTCTTCGCATTCTTCTAGAAGCCAGTTCATAACATTTTTTTTGCATTCTCTACAAGTTGAAAAACAATGTAGCCCCAAAACACAATTGTTAACACTGCACGTTATACTTGCCATGTCTGCTTTAATAATCTCATCCTTATATTTTTCAATGTTCAACATAAGTCTAGTTCTCCTCTTGTTCTCCTTCTTTTAGATAATCTTCATATGCAGTAAACTCATTCCCTCTTCTCCAAAACATTTTTTCCCAGTCAATTCTCTGCATACAGTTGTCACAACACTTTTGGTTACTTATTACATGTGTCCCACAACTTGGGCATAGATATGCTTCTATATTTGGTTTGCCATTTCTGAATCTAACCTTTGCGACTACTGGTTTCAGCTTTGTCTTTTCAATCAGCTTTTTCAATGGCTCAATATTAGCTTCTATTTCAAAGTCGGGAACATAATCATACACAAGACCTTCATAATCATCATTTGGCTCCATGCATCTACTAGTCAGCCAATCTAACGCTTTCTCGTACTTATTCATTTGATTCCCGCCTTTTCTTTAGCCATTTCTGATAGTGCAAATTCCCAGTCTATATCAGTATCACAAGACGAGCATTTAGCACCGTGTCTACATCTGCCTATCCATTCCAAAGGGCAAGGCAACGCACCGTTGCCAGTTGCCTCGTCCAATAGTTCAGCTGCTGCTTTAAATGCCTTTTCGTACTCGTGAAGAATACGATTTGAATTAGATACTGAACGCTCATATGTATCTTCCAAGTTGCGATAGTTGTTTTCTGCTACGTGAAGAAACTCTATCAATTCATCTTTCGTACAGGACTTTAGTGTTGAGTCTGAATACATCTTTCTTCCTAGGCATCCTACACTGTTCATGCTTCTTCGTACTCCTTTATGATTTGTTCCATAATCTCTTTTCCTTTGGTTTTTGCTTCTTCCTCAGTTCGGAAACAGTTGCCTATTTTCCAATTTAATAAATCTAAAACTTTTGAATTCCAACATGTCCAATCAACTCTTT
>ERZ1026880.1105-NODE-1105-length-12013-cov-5.045827_pt1 | contig 12013 bp, 10 predicted proteins | sample MGYA00380170_ERZ1026880 | MGnify/ENA primary metagenome ERZ1026880 (study PRJEB33269, sample SAMEA4719806) | human gut metagenome | biome: human-associated habitat; feature: organic feature; material: feces | place: Cameroon | collected 2013-10 ...
GGTCTCGTGGGCTCGGAGATGTGTATAAGAGACAGCTTTAAATTTTATCATAAAAAATGCGTAAATGCAAGGTATTTCCTGCATTTACGCAACTTTTATGCAACATTCTGCATTTGTTAATTTTCACTATTCCTATATCTGTCTTACAGCACTCTTCGAACACACCTCAACGTACGATACTGGCAGTTAGAAAACTCTACAATACCTACACCTGGTGAAGAGGCATGAATAATACCGCCTGATCCGTTATATATACCAACATGACCGTAATAACACAGAAGGTCTCCCGCCTTTGCCTGCGATAACGGAATCTCTACACCACACAATGCCTGTGCGGAATCTACTCTTGGAAGTGATACTCCAAATGCTGCATAGATCTGCTGAGTGAATCCGGAACAGTCAATTCCATTCGTCAGGCTGTTACCGCCGTATACATACGGATTACCGATAAACTGCCTTGCATACGCCACTACTGCTGCTCCGTCTCTTCCCTGTGGCGGCACATAACTGCTGTTATTAGACGATGAATTATTGGAACTATTATTTCCACTGTTGCCGGAATTATTATTGGAATTCGAATTACCTGAATTACTATTGCTGTTCGAATTATTATTACTCTGCTGTGTATTATTCTGAGTCGTATTCGTCTGTGTATTCGGAGCAGCCGCTGCTGCCTGCGCAGCTGCTTCCTGCGCTTTCCGCTCAGCTTCCTGTCTTGCAGCTATCGCATCCTGAATACTCTGATCCAACTGTGCGATCTCAGACTGCTTATCTTCCAGTGTAGCTGTAAGAGAGGCTTTCTCGCCCTCCAACTCAGTCTGCATCGTCTGCATCTGCTCATATTCATCCTGCAGATCATTCTTCATCGTCTCGACCTGCTTGGTGGTTGCTTCGTATTCACTCAGCTTATCCCTGTCATAGGAATGTACTTCTGCCACATATTCTGCTTTATTCAAAAGATCTGTAAAACTAGTGGATGAAAATAATGTCTCAAGCAGACTGCTATTCCCCTCTTCGTACATATACTTAATACGAAGCTTCATTGACTCATACTGCTCAGTCTGCTTTGCAGCAGCTTCCTCTAAATCATCTCCCGCCTTTTCAACCTCTTCCTGCTTCTTATCCAGATCAGCTTCAAGTGTATCAATCTTATCCAGAGTCTGTGTCAACTGTTCCTGAAGAGAACTAGCTTCCGTCTCTGCCTGATCTTTGTTCTTTTGCATATCTTCCAATGTAGTAGCAAAAACAGGTGACACGATCATGGAACTGATCAACAACGCGGTTAACAACGCCTGTACAATTCTATTCTTCATATCTATCCCTCTTATTCTGTTCTTATACTTAAATTACCCCTACTATACTTTTATAGCATACTACATTTTGCAGGTCATTTCAATGTATATTTCGTGTTTTGTAATACTTTTGTAACATTTTTATTAAGATATTTCTTTGTTCTCACTATATCCCGTCGGTTTTTCATCAATCTGCTTGATCTGCAAATAAATAATTGCCGCAATTGTTGCCGCTCCTACCGTAACCATCCCGATCACACGAATATCTGCCATCATACGATCAAATATCTGATACTTCGTAGCAAAAAGTGCAAGCAGATTCGCCGTAACATGGGCAACAATCGGCGCAAGCACGGAACCGTATTTTTCACACAGCCATGCAAACATCAGTCCCATCAGGAATCCATATAACATCTGTACAAAATTGCCGTGAAAAATGCCAAATACTACTGATGTATAGATGATTGCCAGCTTCGCACCAGTATCTTCCCGCATTCTTCGGAACATCAGGCCACGAAACACCAACTCTTCAGCAATCGGTGATAAAATTGCAAGGCATACAATCTGTACTGCAAACGGCGCACTGTACATTGATGTAGCTGTAGTCTCATACGTAGCACTCAATGCACTCAGATTACCGATCAAAATCAAATTATTCAGCGCAAGGCTTGCGCCTCCTGCAAATACTACTACCAGCACGTATTTCCAAAGCGGTGCTTTCTTATTCATTGCAACTCCATAGTATTTTTCACGGTTTCTGTCACGATGATACAGAAACAGCATCACCGGTATTACAACCAATGCTGTTGCACCACTAATGATGGTTGTGTATTTCTGCATCATATTCATTAATTTCGTAGCAAACTGCATCATAGCTGCCTGATTCTCATATGCTGCCACCACTTCCTTCGTATGTGCATTCATATACTGGTACATCACTACCACTGCCGCTGCCATACTAACAGCAATCTGAATGCCCCATTCTATAATGAAAGGGCCCCATATGCGCCAGAACCTCTGGCCATAACTAAGGCGCGGCATATGCCCCGGTCTCTGTTGATTATTCTGATTATCCATAATGTATCTCTCTTTCTAAGCTATTCTTTTATAAACATCTTTATCAAACTCTTCTTATTCTACTTCGCATAGCACAAATGTGCAATTAAAAATTTATAAACTCTTCATTGCTTTACATTCCCTGACATCTGAAATATAATAAAATAAAACGGCAGTAAAGGAGTATACAGTTATGGAAAATCAAAAGCAACGCGTATATGACGCATTAGACAAACTTGGTATTAAATATGAAGTCGTAGAGCATGAACCCGTTCACACCATGGAGGATATGGACAGACTCGGACTACCTGAAAAAGGAACCCTCTGTAAGAATCTGTTTCTCCGCGATTCCAAAGGCAAGCGCCACTTCTTAGTGACCGCTGATGAAAAGACTAAGATTGATCTCAAAGCACTGGGTCGTACCCTTGGAGCAGGAACTTTAAGTTTTGCTTCTGAAGAACGTCTGGAAAAATATCTCGGACTAAAACAGGGCAGTGTATCTCCTTTTGGACTGATGAACGATACTGATCATGCAGTAGAATTCTTCATTGACAAGAGCCTGAGCCGTTGCAAGAGCCTCGGTATCCATCCTTTGGAGAATACAGCTACCGTATTTCTGTCATTTAAAGATCTGGACAAGTTCCTCTGGAATTTTGATGTAGATGTAATTAAAATAAAGCTTTAATTTCCATTTCGGTGCCTGTGAGGCTTCCCTGAACCATTTCCGGTTTACCACCTCCGCGAGCACCGAATTTTTCTTTCAACTTCTGATTGAGCAGTCTCACATCTTCCGTTTTGCTTCCGATTACATATCGATAGCCATCCTGATCCGTTCCACCAAATGCGCCGCACACAGATGCACCTCTTTCCAGCAACAGATTCACTATCTCTCTCAGGTCATCCCCGACAAGCTTCTCATCAAAAACGCATACCGCACCGTCACCAACCTCTACTTCTGCTGCTTTATACTGAAGCCGCTCTTTTTGCATAGATGCCAGTTCCAGTTTCAGACCACTCTGTTCTGTCTTCAGCCGTTCCACGCCTTCTACTATCTTTTCTTCTTTCTCACACAGCAGTGCACTGATCTGTTTTACAGACTGATGTTTTCTCTGATAATCTGCAAGTGCTCTTGCTCCACTCAGCATATGAATGCGCTCTCCACCTTTATAATTTGCCATGCCGACCAGCTTGATCAGGCCAATCTGTCCAGTGTATGCCACATGTGGTGCACAGCACGCGCAGAGATCCACACCCGGGATCTCAATAATGCGCACCTGTCCCTCAATCTCAATCTTGCTGCGATAATCCAGTTCATGCAATTCTTCTTTTGCAGGATACAGCACATTTACCGGAAAATTATGGAATATTGCCTGATTGGCTTCATTCTCAATCTCAAGAAGCTGTTCTTTTGTGATTGGTCCATCAAAGTCCATCGTACAGTAGTCGTCCGCCAGATGGAATCCCACATTGTTATATCCAAATCTGTGATGTACAATTCCTGACACAATGTGCTCACCACTATGCTGCTGCATCCGGTCAAACCGCTTCTCCCAATCCAGTTTACCATGTGCACTTTTTCCAGCTTCTATTGGTGCATCTATTATATGGAATATCACTCCATCTTTCTCTTTTGTATCTGTAACCCGAATCTCATCAAGATATCCGGTATCTCCATATTGTCCGCCGCCCTCAGGAAAAAAGGCAGTTCTGTCAAGAACCGCCTTGTATCCGTCTTTATATGGTTCACAGGACAATACTGTTGCATCAAACTCTGCCATAAAAGCATCTTCGTAAAACAATTTCACAGTATTTTCCATCATCTTCTCCTACCTTTTTCTTACATACGCTCCGGTGCTTCAAATCCCAGCACATCAATACAAGACTCCAGCACTTCCTTTGTAAGTGTTAACAGTGCAATATAACCTGCTTTCTTAGCCTCATCCTCTTCCGCAAGAATCTTGGTCTCATGATAGAAACGGTTAAATACATTGGCCAGATCATAAATGTATGCGCAAATCTTGTGCGGAGCAGTCTCCATAGCGGCTGTCTTCATCACTGCATTATATTTGCCAACTTCCAGCATAAGTGCTTTTTCACAGTCTGCTGATGGAATATTGCAATGAATATCTTCCGTCACACCACCATTTTCTTTATATTTGTTCAGAATTGATTTAATACGAACGATGGTATACAGAATATACGGTCCTGTATTTCCTTCAAACGAAGTAAATCTGTCGATATCAAACACATAATCCTTGCCGGCCTGGTTAGACAGATCACCATACTTCAGCGCAGCAAGTCCCACTTTCTGTGCTGCTTCTTCAGCTTCCATTCCCTCGATGGTGCGGTTATCTGTGATCTTCTGATACATTTTCTGATTAATCTCTGCAATCAGATTCTCCAGACGCATAACTCCACCTTCTCTGGTCTTAAACGGCTTACCGTCTTTTCCGTTCATCGTACCAAATCCGATAAACTTAAGCTCTGTTGAAGCTGGAACAATACCAGTCTTCTTAGCGGCACGGAATACCTGTGTAAAATGCATCTCCTGACGCTTATCAGCAAGATAGACTACGCGGTTCGGCTTGTAATCTTCTTCTCTCTGGATCAAAGTTGCAAGGTCTGTTGTTCCGTACAGTGATGCTCCGTCCGATTTCTGGATCAGACATGGTGGAATCTCTTTGGTATCAGTCTCTTCTTTGACATCAATAACCAGGGCTCCATCATCTAAGCGTGCGAATCCATCTTTCTTGAACTGCTCCAACATATCCGGAATATACTTCTGCGCATCAGACTCACCTTTCCAGAGATCAAACTCTACATTCAGTCTCTGATAATTCTTCTTAATATCGGCAACGGAAATATTAACAATATGATTCCAGAGTGCACGATATCCTCTATGTCCATTCTGAAGCAGATAGGTCGCATGAAGCGCTTCTTCACGGTAATCTTCATGTTCTTTTGCATATCCGCTGGCTGTCGGATAGATCTCTTCCAGCTCACTGATGGTAAATGGTGCTTCTTCCGGATAATCTCCTGTATAAGACTCATCATAATACGGCAGCTCAGGTTTGCGCTTTTTAAGCTCAGTAATGATCAGACCCATCTGATATCCCCAGTCACCCAGATGAATATCGCCAAGCACCTTATGTCCCATCTTACGGAACATACGCTTTACACTTTCACCGATAACTGCTGAACGCAGATGTCCTACGTGAAGCGGCTTCGCTACATTAGGTCCGCCATAATCGATCACGATCATCTCCGGATTCTCTGCCTGTTCCAGTCCAAGATCATCATCCTCAGCCATCTGATTCACGTAATCGGCCACAAATTCTTCCTTAAGATTCAGATTGATGAATCCCGGCTTAACTGCCTCTGCTTTTGCAAAGCAGTCACTGCCCTGAAGATGTGCTACCACATCTTCTGCAATCATGATTGGTGCTTTATGATAAGTCTTGGCTCCCGCCATAGCGCCGTTGCACTGATATTCACACAGATCCGGACGGTTAGAAATGGTAACTTTTGCAAGTTCTTTTCCATATCCAGCCTGTTCAAATGCTTTCGCAATTTCCAATTCAATGAGCTCTATTATCTGCTTCATTCCTTTTCCTCCATTCGTATCGTCTAACTCTTCATATCATACCCACAATATCCCCGAAAGTCAAGGTGTGCACATTTCTCCGTTGCATTTTCCGAATGAATGTGCTAATATACTAGATGTCTCTGTAGCTCAGTGGATAGAGCGCCGCCCTCCGGAGGCGGGTGCGCCAGTTCGATTCTGGTCAGAGACGGTTTACAGGTATCGCATATGCGGTACCTGTTTTATTCTATAATCACATCACACATTTTCTCACTCTGTCATAATAATACGCATGATCCGACAGATATTCCTCTGCATTTACCTGGCTTCCATTAATTTCCTGAATCACGGCATTCAGTTCTTCTTTCGGAAGTGCTCCGCTCTCTGGCAATATGATCATCTCATGAACGCTGCTCGGCAAAATATAGAAGTTCTCTTTCAGATACAACGCAAGCATCTCCAGACGTCCTGGATACAACACTGCTGCCGCTCCAAAACTTCGCATTTGATTCGTCAACACATACATGCTTTCTTCTGCTGTCAGATGATCTTCTATCTCCTCCACACCAAGCATTTCCGTAAGCAATGCATACATATTGGTCAACTCATACGGCAATAACTTTTCTGTATTAAGCATTGCATTCTGATACAGATCTTCTGTACTTGTATTCCACCACTCAAGCTGTTCTTTTTTAATCAGCATCGCTGCCTGCTGCATCTGATGTTCATTCATTTCCAGCAACAAATAAAATACGATTGCCAGATCCTTCCACGGCATATACGGAACCTCACTGAGAAGCTTTTTGTTCTTCTCACGATTGATCAGACGATATACGATTTTATTTTTCACACCAGGAAATTCATAGATCCAGTCTTCTTTCCACGAATGCTCAATGCGTACCTTCTGATAGATCTTCATGATCTGCTCCGCTAATGTATGCATATCAGTCCCATATTGATACTTTTCATAAAATTCTTCCAGATAAATGGTTGGGGATATATTGATATTCTTCTCAGACAGACGGATACCACATCTTAAATATCCGTTATTCTTCAGAGTCTTCTGGACCGATACCAGCAGATTATCACTCACAAGACTCTTTAGTTCCAGTTCCATTCCGCTCACAAACTCTTCGTATGACATACAAACTCCTTTCACCCTGTCCAGGCAGATTGCGCCATAATCATGGACTGCATATGTTCTACGCGAAATCGACTGTATAGATTTGAACAGCCGGCGATGCCGGCAAAATATTATGGTAAACTGATTATAAAAAAGCCCTGCATAAAATGCAAGGCTTTTTTGATTCTTTTTTAATTAGTTAGCACGTGACAGATATTCACCTGTACGAGTATCGATCTTAATTTTTTCTCCCTGATCTACGAACAGCGGTACCATAACCTGAGCTCCTGTCTCTACGATAGCCGGCTTCGTAGCTCCTGTAGCTGTGTTACCCTTAACACCCGGCTCAGATTCTGTGATCACAAGCTCTACGGTAATCGGTGGCTCGATTGCAAATGCATTACCCTGGTAGAAGCTTACTGTAACTTCTTCGTTCTCCTTAACGAACTTCATAGACTCTCCGGCTTCCTCAGCGCTGATCATAATCTGCTCATATGTCTCATTGTCCATGTAGTTATAGAACTCACCGTCATTGTACAGGTACTGCATTTTCTTTCTCTCGATGTGAGCCTGCTCAAATGTCTCTGTAGGACGGAATGTTGTCTCTACTACACCACCGTTAATGATATCTTTCATCTTAACACGAACAAATGCTGCTCCTTTACCCGGTTTAACATGCATAAAGTCGATAACCTGACATACCTTTCCATTCACTTCAATAGTAATACCATTACGGATATCTCCTGCTGATACTTTAGCCATTACATAATCCTCCTTAAATTGCGCACTGCGCTTACGTTCTCAATCTTTTACCATTTTATAATACATATCATCATTTTTCAACCTTTTTTTCCCTAGCAAGGCTACGCTTGTAGAAAAAGAGCACAATCCTTTCAAGATATCGCTTTAAAACGATCTGTATCTCTTCCTTGGGGTTCATTGGTTTAACTAAAATGCTCGGAATACCGCTACGTTTTGCACCCCACACATCTGTAAATAACTGATCTCCAATAAATACAGTTGAAGAACGATCTGTTCCCATGATCTCCATTGCCTTAATGTAATTCTTCTTAGACGGCTTATGTGCATTATACACATAAGCTACCTGAATCTTTTCATTAAACATCTTTACACGCGGTTCCTTATTATTGGAAATCAGACAACACTGAAAACCAATCTTTTTCAATCGTTCAAACAGTCGGATTGCTCGATCATCTGCCGGTGCTCCATGCGGTACCAGCGTATTATCAATGTCGAAAATCAGACCTCTGTATCCTTTTTTATATAATTCTTCAAAATCGATTACATATGCAGAAACCATATATCGATCTGGATAAAATGCACGAAACATACTTATATCTCCGCTCTTGTCAGCTTCTGAACCAGTTCTTCACAAATTGTAAGCACATCCTTATCATCTGTATTCACTACGATATCAGCTGCTGCCTCATATTTTTCTCTGCGCTGTTCCATCAATTCAGATATACCGGCTACATTCTTACGCCCCTGCAAAACCGGACGATCATTGTTATCCTTTACACGCTCATAAATCGTTTCCGGACTCGCTGTAAGAAGAACTACCTTGCCATTCTTCTTCATTTCCTCAACATTGCGCTCGCGCATTGCTACACCACCGCCACAGGAAATGACCACATTTTTCTTATCCTGCATCTCGATCAGAAGATCTGTCTCGAGATTACGGAAATATTCTTCACCATAAGTAGCAAAAATATCCGGAATACTCATCTCTTCTCTGTCAGCGATTAACTGATCCATCTCAACGATTTCCATATCGAACACAGTGCTGAGGTAATCTGAAATTGTGGACTTACCTGCTCCCATGAATCCAATCAGCACGATATTATAATCAAAAAGCTTTCTTGCCTGAATACGCTTACTGTTACGGCGAATACGACGGAATACATCTTCAATCTCATCACTGTATTTGTTGCCATCCAGCTTAATCGCAAGCTGTCTTTCCTGCTTTTCTTCCTGCTTTGGCTGTATGATAGACATGCCATACTCTTCCTTGTACGCCATGATCTTTTCTATGATTGAATTTCTCTCAACCAAAGCGTCAATGATCTTATCATCGCACAATGCAAGCTGCTCTCTGTATAATTCCAAATCATTCATTGCTACTATGTCTCCTCCTGTTATTTTCTCTTTCGTCTAAAAGTCTGAATTTTCAGTTTTTAATTATATCAATTTTGCCACTGATACGCAACAAAAACTTACTCCTTATCCATTTCAAGAGCTGAATCATCAACAGATTTGCAAACGCAAGCACGCACATCCATGTTAAACACTTTGGATTCAGTGATACTGTCTGAAACATTCCGGATAATCCCGGTACATAGATTACTGTCAGAAGCATTACACTTCCCAACACAAACGCACCTGTAAGAAATGGATTATTCCAAAATCTTTTCGTAAATATTACAGTGTGGTCAGATTTACAATTGTATCCATGTACTAGCCGTCCAAGGCACAGTGTACCGAAAGCCAATGTTTTTGCGAGGATTACATTACCTGTTCCTGTTGTATTTTCACCTAGTCCAATTGTAAATGCAATAGATGTCATCACACCAATACATAAGCCTTCTACACCGATTTTCAACAAATTCTCCCCCTCCAGCAATGAGTTGCTGCGCTTCTCCGGTTTCATTTTCATCGATGCCGGATCCTGCGGTTCCAGTCCAAGTGCGATAGCTGGAAGACTGTCCGTTAGCAGATTGATAAATAACAGGTGCACCGGAGCAAATGGTACCGGAAGTCCGGCAAGCGATGCATAAAGTACCGTTAATATAGCACCTAAATTTCCTGAAAGCAGGAATCCAATAGAATGGCGTATATTTTCAAAAATACTACGCCCACGTTCCACAGCCTTTATGATAGTAGCAAAATTATCATCCGCAAGTACAATAGCCGCCGCTTCTTTCGCCACATCTGTTCCTGTAATTCCCATTGCCACACCAACATCTGCCTGTTTAAGTGCCGGGGCATCATTCACTCCATCACCTGTCATAGCTACGATATTGCCTTTCCGCTGCCATGCTTTTACAATTCGAATCTTGTGTTCAGGTGCCACTCTGGCATAGACCGATACTCGTTCCACATATTCTTCCAGATCTTCATCTGACATTCCATCAATATCTGCGCCTTCACACACCAGATCACCTTCCTGTAAAATACCAATTCGCTTAGCGATTGCTGCTGCTGTAATTTTATGGTCACCGGTAATCATTACCGGACGGATACCCGCTTCGATACAGGACTGTACCGCCGCTTTCGATTCTTCTCTAGGTGGATCCATCATCGCTGTCATCCCCAGGAACACCAGATTCTCTTCTTCATTCTCATCCAGATCAGAATTCGAGTCTAATATACGATACCCAAACGCCAGTACTCGCAAACCATTTTCAGCATATGTCTGATTCTGCTGTTCAATTTCTCTTCTATCTGACTCTGAAATTTTATATTCCATTCCATCACGTGCAATTTTTTTCATAAGTGGCAGCATTCTGTCAACTGCGCCCTTTACAATCATTACCCGCTCTGCACCAGTATCATGAACTGTGGTCATCATTTTACGCGTACTGTCGAATGGTCTCTCACCAATTCTCGGATTCTGCCTTCTCACAGTCTCCGCATCTATGCCTGCTTTTGCTGCCATATTAATTAAGGAAGTCTCCGTTGGATCCCCAAGTTCTTTTTCCTCTGTACAGACCGCATCATTACATAACACACTATATGTCATTAATTTTTGAAATTCCGGCAGCTGTCTGGTCTTCTCGTATTCTAATGACATATCTTTTCCATCTGCATAGCAGGCTTCTACCGTCATTTTATTCTGGGTAAGTGTTCCTGTTTTGTCTGAACAGATTACAGATACTCTGCCAAGACCTTCTACTGCATGAAGTTTTCGGACAATGGCATGTTCTTTTGCCATCTCGCCTGTTCCCATAGATAACACAATTGTCACAATAGAACTTAACGCTTCCGGTATCGCAGCCACTGCCAATGCTACTGCAAAAAGAAATGCGTCTGCAATCCCCTCACCACGCCATACACTGACGCCAAACAAGATGCCACAGAACACAAGAATTACTACAGACAGCTTCTTTCCAAATTCATCAAGACTTTTCTGCAACGGACTTTTTTTCTCTGCCGCTTCATCCAAAAGTCCTGCAATCTTTCCCATTTCAGTCTGCATACCGATTCCTGTCACCAGAAATGTTCCTCTTCCAGCTGTAACAAAACTTCCGGCAAATACACGGTCGGTCTGATCTCCCAGTGAATTCCCAATCGCAGCTTTATCCAGAGTTTTCTCTGCCGGAAGACTTTCTCCCGTCAACATACTCTCATCAATCTTCAGATCCATGCATCTCAGAAGTCTTCCGTCTGCCGGAACTCTGTCACCAGCCTCCAAAATCACCTCGTCCTCCATTGTTACTTCCGACGCCGGGATTTTGTTTACCTCACCGTCCCGAAAAACGGTTGCCTCTGGTGCAGAAAGTTCAGCAAGGCTATTGATTGACTGTTCTGCTTTGATTGTCTGTACAGTTCCCAGAATCGCATTCATTGTAATCACCACGAGAATCACAATACTGCTCTTAATATCACCCAGAAGTCCTGATATAGCTGCTGATACGATCAGAATGATTACCAGAAAATCTTTATACTGTTCCAGAAACACTCGCGGAATACTAAGTTTCTTTTTTTCTCTGATTTCGTTCATACCATACCTTTTCTGATTTTCCTGTGCCTGTTTTGATGTAAGCATAGTCTGTCTCCTTTCTCTGTCTGTCCAAAGCATGTGCATCCTCACAAAGATTTAAACATTTCTCCTGTAAACTCGCCATAATAATCGAGTAGGTACGATTCATGGCGGTTTATTGTACAATCAGCACCACCAGCTTAGCTGGTGGTTTGCTCTGTCCCTGTAAGGGACTATTA
>ERZ1026880.1107-NODE-1107-length-12006-cov-6.680613_pt1 | contig 12006 bp, 8 predicted proteins | sample MGYA00380170_ERZ1026880 | MGnify/ENA primary metagenome ERZ1026880 (study PRJEB33269, sample SAMEA4719806) | human gut metagenome | biome: human-associated habitat; feature: organic feature; material: feces | place: Cameroon | collected 2013-10 ...
GCGGTTACTGGTCGCTGTACCACTACGACCCGCGCAAGGAGAACCCCATGACGCTGGACTCCAAGGAGCCCACCATGGACTACCTGGACTTCGTAGCCGGCGAGAACCGCTTCGCCTCGCTGACCAAGTCGTTCCCCGAAGAGGCCGAAAGACTGTTCGAGCAGGGCAAAGAGGACGCCCTTCGCCGCTTCGACCACTACCACCGCATGGCGCAGGAGCAGTAAGCGGACGAAGGTTTTTCACGCAAGGAAAGCGCCGGGGAAGTCCCGGCGCTTTCTGATGATATCGCGGATGGTTTCCGCATTCATTGCCTCACCCGCCGATTACGATTGCTTCTGGGCACATTTCGCCAAATAGCAGATCGATGCCCTCATACGTCTTGCAGAGGTCGCCCTCTATGGCGCGGCGCACGTACGCATCGCGCTGCGCCGGCTTCGCCAGCGCCGCCCATTTGAGCTGCTGATAGGAGTATTTGCCGAACGCAATCCACTGAGGGTAGTTGATTGCCATCGGATTCTTGGTGAACGCCACCTTGCCTGCGTTCACCGCTGTCGCCGCGCAGTGGGCGGTGAAGAGCATCGTCGAGAGCTTGGGGTTCTTGTCACGAGATGTCGACAGTGGGATGGCGTCCTTGAGGGGCACGCCTTCCTTCATGCGCTTGAACGCGTAGCAAAGCCTCACGACCACCTCGACAATCGCGACAGGCACGGACATTGAGCAGAAGTGGATGAAGTCGTAGCCCTCGAAGTACATTCCCTGCGCTATCTCCGCCACAGTCTGCTCGTACTCTCCGATGCTCCCGAACTGCATGAGGTTGAATAGACCCATGAGCGGGGCCGGCAATCCCATCGAGGTCGTGACATCGGACCTGAAGTGGAGAATCTGCTTGGCGAGCGCGACGAAAACGTCGACCTCCTTGCGTCCCGTGTAGCACTCCATGGACTGCGAGACTACTCTTCCTGCCTTGTCAATCGTGGTCATCTTGCCCGCGAGAATGTCGGACGTGCCGAATACCAAACCGAGCAGCGGGTCGTGCCCCAGGGAGAGCAGGCGGTGGTAGTAAGCCGAGAGCCCCTCGACACGGACCGTCGTGTTCCTGTTGTCCTGGGCGTCGTACGGGACTTTGCTCACCTTGGAGTTAGCGAGCTTCTCCATCTCCTCGGGGGGATAGCGCCTGTCATAATAGTCGCGCATGTAGTCGGAGAGAGGACCCGCCTTGAGGCCGCCCGGGGACTTCTCGGGGATACCAACGAGAAGGATGTCGACTGCCGCCGCCAACAGGCCGGCGCCTGCCGTTATGGTCACGTCCAGAGGGTCGAGACGGTGAAGCTGGTCGTACTCCTCGTTCAGCGCGGCGACTGCCGCGGCGTTCTCCCTGAGCTCGTCCTCAGTGAAGAGGGCTTCGAGTTCCGTTCGACCTTTGCCCGCTTGCAGGGCGTCCTCGAGCAACTCTTCCCATGTTGGGATGATGGCCAGCTTGCCGCCGCACCGCGGGGTTGCACCTCTTTTCGGCAGATCGTAGCCTAGCGAGGCGAGGATAGCCTCGCTGTTAGCAATCAGATTTTCGGTCTCCGCTGCAGGCGGGAAGCTGATCTTCTTGATCTGATCATCCTGATGAGCAAGGACTGCGTTAATCTCCTTCTCGCCGTCCGTGTACCTGTACCTACTCATCTTGAATCGCCAGGTCGCTCTTGAGGTCGTTCACAGCGCGTTCGAGGAGGACGTTGAGGGAGCACAGGTACTCGAGCCGCTCGGCGCTCGCGTCGGACTCCTCCTTTAGTGCCTTAATGATCGCCTGGTGCTTGGCGAGCGCCTCCTTGTAGAGGCGCTCCTTCTCCTGGCCGAGTTGTTTGTTCTTGAGGCGGGACGCAACCGCGACGCCCGTGCCTGCCGCGATGGCAACCGGCGCTGCGAGCACAAAGACCCCCGCAACCATGCCGCCGCCGACGACCGCTCCCGCCGTAGCGAGCCCCGATGTGATGCCGGCGGCGGAAAGACCGACGGTGCCTAGACCATAGAGCGCCAACGCCAGCGCCGAGGGCCCCTGCCACGACCTCGGGAATTGCGCTTTCCTTGATGGTGCGGTCTTTGTCGTCAAGCGCCATCGCTGCGTCGTTGACGACATTGACCACGGGTTGTAGGGACTCGAGCGAAGTGAAGTTCTTCTTCGCCTTTCGAGCATCCTTCGCCTTCTCTATCTGCTCGTTGGCGCCGGCGAGGACCGTAGAGGCTCCCTCGCGGATGCCGTTCGCCGCATTGCCCACGAAGGAGCCGACGCTTTGCGCCCCGTCGCCCGCCACCGTGCCGGCTTTCTCGACGAGGCAACCGGCAGCCTTGCCTGCGGCGTCCGCCGCATCGCCTGCTGCTTTCGCAACGTTCTCCGAGGCCTTCTGGATTTCCTTCATCGGGTCGAAGCCCTTATCGAAAATACCCATGGTGGTGCCTTTCTTATCGGCGGATAGAATGCGCGATTGGTTTCACGAATCTCAACTAAGACCTCATTTTACCTCGCCTTTTAAAGGCTTGATCCAGTTGCCTGCTTATTTGTGATCACCCGGGAAGATGTGCGCCAGCCAGGGGCCCTTTTATGGGTTCAGAGAAGGTCAGCGCTACCGTCTGGCAGCTATTGCCGGACGCCGTCTAGGACCCCATCCATCATCGCTGCGATGATGCGATCCGCCTTCGCGACGTCGATCGGCTTGGCTAGGTGGGCGTTCATGCCGGCTTCAAGGCATTCCTGCACGTCCTCTTGGAACGCGTTGCCCGTCATCGCGATGATAGGGATGCTTGCCGCGTCGGGGCGGTCGAGGGCGCGTATGGCCCTGGTAGCAGCCAGACCGTCCATCTTCGGCATCACCACGTCCATGAGTATGACATCGAAGGTTCCGACGGGGCTTTTGGCAAACGCCTCCAGCGCCTGCGCGCCATCGCCTGCAATCGAGACGTATGCGCCATCGCTTTCCAGAAGCGTTGCGGCGATTTCCGCGTTCAGGTCGTTGTCTTCGACCAGCAGCAAGCGTCGACCTTGCAGGGCAATTCCGCTCGCGACCTGCTCGGTCTCACGCGGGGCCGGAGCCGGATCGAACGGGATGGAGATCACGAACGCGGACCCCACGTTCAGCTTGCTGGAAACTTTGATGGTGCCGCCCATAAGCTCGACGAGCTGCTTGACGATGGGCATGCCCAAACCAGTACCGCCAACGCCGTTGCCTGCGTTTTCCTCCCGCGCAAAAGGCTCGAAAACGTGCTCCAGGAACTCCTGGCTCATGCCGATGCCGGTGTCGGCGATCTCCCAGCGAACCAAAATCTTGCCATCGGGTTGCTCGTTTGAAACCACGTGCGTTATCACCTTGCCGCCGCGGCGGTTGTATTTGACGCAGTTGCTATAGATGTTCAGGAAGATTTGACGCAGGTACAGCTCGCTACCTAGGACGTATCGGTGCGCGATGCTTTCCTCCCGCTGATGGCCTTCCATGCTCACGCCCGCATCGGCGGCGAGCAGCTGCATGATGTCGGCGACATCAGCCTGCAAACGCACCAGATCAACCGGTTCGCACGCAAGCTCGAGCTTGCCTTCCCCAAGCTTGCTTGCCTGCAGCGTATCGTCGATAAGGGAAAGCAGGTGCCTGGCCGCCGTCCGTATCTTCTCGTGGTTTTCGCGCAGCAGGGCCTCGTCGTCATCGTTGCGTTCGCATAGCTGCAAAAGGCATAGAATGCTGTTCAAAGGGGTTCTCATGTCATGGCTCATTCGGTGAAGGAAGTCGGTCTTCACCTTGCTTGCGCGGTCCGCGCGTTCGAGCGCCTGCTCAAGAACCTGCTGCTGGCGCGTCTGATTTTTGACCGCATCGTCGATGTCCACGAACACGCCTATGCACGAGCGCGCAATGCCCTGCTCATCGCGTCGGAACTTCGCGGCGGCGCGGACCCACATGCGCTTGCCGTCCTTGCGCCGTACGCAGTAGTTGACGTCGTAAGGGCCGCCTTGCGTTGCCGCGATGCGGAACTCGTTGTTGATGCGGGCAAGGTCGTCGGGGGCGATGAACCTGTCCGAGCTTCCACTGCTGCCGGGTAAATCGTCCGCTGTCTCGTAGCCAAGGACGCGGCGGCACTCGTCGGAGAACCAGAATCCTACGGGATTGCCCTGTTCATCGAAGTCGGCGGTCCAGCAAGCGGCATGCATGAGCTCGCGCACATCGGCCGATTCCTGTTCGAAGGCGCGTTCGGCAAGGGCGCGCTGCTTCCGCCTGATATCGTCTTTCGCCTTGGCAAGCTCGCTTTGCGTGCGGCGTAGCTCCTCCATGAGCAGCCGTTCGCGTTCCGCAGGGTCTGTGACGTCAGCGAAGTCGAAATGAGACGGAAGGCTATCCTGCGTCGATGCCGCTTTTGGATTGTCGCTCATGTTCGCCCCCTTCATCAGCCGATACGCCCCTTTTCCGTATAGCCTAAACGAAAAGCCGCCGACGCACTTAGCCGTCGGCGGCCTAAGAACAACCGCAATCTATTATCTTGAACCGGCGCCGATGAAGTAGACGTTGCCGAGCTGGGAACCGTTTTCGTCGAAACGCGCCGTTGAGATGATCAGCCCGTCGTCGCGCATACGGCGAACGGCGCGATCGACCGTCTTCGGGCATACGCCGAGCTTTTCCGCAATGGCCTGCTTGGTATCAGTACACCCCTGCGCCCCGCACGATGCAATGTAGCCGAGGATGCGCAATTGCGAATCGGTCAATCCTATGCCACGTTTTCGTTCAACTTGCTGCGCTGCAGTCTGGCCCACAGTACGTTTCTCTTTCATCGTGAAATCGACGGGATCCGCAAGACCTTAGCCGAACGCCGCGACGGTTTCCTTGGCACGCAATGCCCCTTGCAAGGCGTGCGAATCATAACTGATGGTACTTTAGCGTAACGGTATGGTTTGCGTCAAGCGCGATTTGTCACCCCCCTATCCATGCGGTCGATTCCCATTCTGTTTTGGCTGAAATACTTGTTTATATGGGGTTTTGGCTTCTATAGTGAAAAACAATACCCAACGGATTTTCAAAAACCACGGCATTTGGGGGCGGGGGAATCGATGGCATGAGCGACCTAAAGGGAAACGCCGCCGCGATGACGCTCGCGGCGGCGCGCTTGGTGATGGCTAACTGGAAGACCTCGCAATCGTATCGAGCCCGTCTCGGGTATCAGAAAGGCAAGCTGACATCCAAGCGGGTACGGGCGCGATGCAAGCAGATGCTGAACCCGAGCGCCCGCCTAGCGGTTGCGGCGCCTTGCTGCGGCGACGGCCGTGGCGGCGGTTGCCCCGGCGATTCCCAGGGCTGCGGCCATCAATGCTGCGTCATCGCCCGTGGCGGCAAGCTCGCCCGTGGCGGGTTTTGCCGCCTTCTTAGCAGCTGCAGGCTTGACGGGTTTGTCGACGTTCGCCACAACGTTATCGTTGTCGACAGGCTGCGATTGGGGTCCAACCCCTTCCGGCGTGAAGGCCAGATCGGTGTTCAGCCACAAGGTGTAGGCCCATCCGCTCTCGGGATCGATCTCGCTTGCTTCGCCCACCTGGTAGCCATATTCCACGCCGTTGATCATCAGCTTGGCGCCTGGCGCAAAGTAGAAGCCGCGCGCTGGCTTAAGGTACACGCCGTAGCGATACGTCACGCCAGGCTTGAAGGCGTCGATGTGGTTCGTGATGTTCTGATCCCAGAACTCGACCGAGTTCACGTCGCTACCGTCGCTGCCCGTCCAGAATTCGCACTGGAAGATGGCGTTCGAACCCTCCGGGGTGCTCCCCGTGAACACCGGCTTGTCACCCGCCTTGAAGGTGGTGGTGGCGCCGTCGATCTGGATAAGGTCGATGGCTTGCCATTCGCTGATCGGCTGTTCGCACAGCATATTCTCCGCGTTCGGCGCGAACACGCCGTTGACGGTTTTGATGGCGTTGCTCACCCAATGACCGTTGACGTTCACGTTGTAGTCATCAGCCAGGGTGTTGCCGTCCTTGAGCCGCAGTTCGACGGAATACATGTAGAACTTACCCTCTTCGAACTGGTCGATCTTCTTCATGCCCGGCACATACTTGCCGGGGTCGGAATACCAGAAGGCTACGGGCGTGAGCTCGCTGGGGTCGCTGCCGTCCATCTCTTCCCAGCATTCGTAGGCGATTTCGTACTTGTCGGCATCGGCGGCAGGGATCATCGCGGTCGCACGCGGAGCCTCGCCGGGCGCGTAGTCGGTCTTCACGTTTTCAACGTTCAGGTTCTCAAGGGCTTCGTTTTCCGCCGAAGCAAGCGTGATGGCGCTGTTGATGTTGTAGCGGATATAGTAGTTGTCCCTGGTTTCGTTGATCACCACGGAACCACCCGGCTTGTAGGCGTTGAAGATGTCATCGGGGTCGCCGACGATGATGTTGTCGCCCTCATAATCGGTCCCAGTGTACGTGAGCGCTGCGTTGACCAGAAGGTCGTCATTGCGCGTAAGCTGGTATTGACCGCTTGCCGCGCCGCCCGTAAAGGTGAGCGTCAGCCTCATGTGATTGCCGATAGGCTCGAAACGAGCCGTCACGTCAGACATGGATGCGTCCAGAACTTCGACAAGGGCGCCTGAAGCGGCATCGGCCCGGTAATACTTGGTCTCGGCGATTCCGCTGAGCGGCGTTTCCGGTATGCCGCCTTCCATATCGGGAAAGTCGAAGGTGTAGGACTGCCCCTTTGCGAGCGTGATATTGCCCGGAAGCACGCAGTCCGTGTAATGGTCGACCACGGTGGTGTTGATCTTCACGCCGCCTTCGCCGCCGACAACGTCGGTCACGCCGCGGGTTTGGATGGCGTCGTTGGCCGGAGCGGCGTTGCCAGCGGAGCCGTTCGTCGTTGCTGCCGGCGCGGCGGGCTGAGCCTGCTGGGGAGCAGCCTGCTGGTCGGCAGAAGCGCTATCGGTTGCGGGCGCGGAAGCGGCCGGCGTCGCTGGCACGGGCGTCGCGTTCGCTGCGGGAGCGGTTTCCGCCGCGGGCGCCGCTTGGACTGCCGGCGTGGTGGCTGCGGCAGCGTCGCCCGTTGCGGAATCTTCGCCAGCTGCCTCGGCGGCGAGCGATGCGGCGGGCATGAACAGCTGTCCCGCAATGAGAGCGCTCACTCCAACGCAGGCGATTTTGGTGCCCGTGCGGCGCTCCGCTCCGTTCATCGGCGAGCAATCCTTCGCGTGCCGTGCTCGTTGTTCAGGGTGTCGTTTGCGCATGGCTGCCTCCTTGGTCAAAAGCCGGTTTCCATGGAGACACATTGCGCCGTATTCTTCCCATTGCCTAGGTTCGCATATGCGAATCCCCTCGCCCACCTGGGGTTTTGCGCGAAATCGCTTCCTTGTGCATAAGATGCTTATGAGTATGATACTCATAAGCATCTTAAATAAGCAGCCGATTGAGCCTTGAAGCGGGGACCAGCTAGAACAGCGTGAGGTGGAACGTGCGCTCGTTGGTTTCGCCTGGGGCCAGCAGCGTCATGCCGGCTTTGTGCTCGAACACGTCGTCCTCGTCGTGGGCGGTGGTGTGCCCCGACCACGGCTCAAGCGCCACGAACGGCGCATCGTTGGCCGCAGACCATACGCCGATATAGGGAAAGCCCGGCAGCTCGACGCGCACGCCGTGCCCGCTTTTCGTGCCCAGCAGCGTGAGCACGCTATCGGGAACGTCCGTGAACATGAGCGCATCATGGGCGAACGACGCGTGCGTGAGCGTCACGGTATCCGAACCTTGCGGGCATTCGAACGCATTATCCCAGCTCATAAGACCATCTTCGCCGATCACCGGCAGCGTGCAGCTCCAAGGGCGGGCGAACTTGAGCACGTAATCCTCGAAGGTTTCGTCGGCCGCATCGCCCACGGGCACGTTGAACGCCGGATGCCCGCCCACGCAAAACGGCAACGTCGCGTCGCCGGTGTTCGTCACGCGAAACGTTTGGGAAAGCGTGGCCTCGTCCGTGATGGCGTAGGTCATGTTCAGCTTGAAGCTATACGGATACGCGGCGCGCGTCTCGGCCGAATCGCGCAGCTCGAAGGTGACCGACGACCCATCGGCGGCGCGGTCGACCACGGCATGCTCGTAGTTGCGCGCGATACCGTGGCGCACCATCACGCACGGGCCCTGCGCCGACTCCGCACGTCCGTCGCGCAACGACCCCACGATGGGGAACAGAACCGGCGCCCGCCTGGCCCAAAACCGCGGGTCACCCTGCCATAGATACTCGCAGCCATCCAGCTGCAGGCTGAGCAGCTGTGCTCCCATGGGGTCGACGGCGGCGCTCAGGCGCCCATGGCGAAGGGAAACGGGTTCGGGCATGGCGGGGTCCTTTCTATTGATATCGCTTGCTATCCTACCCGCAAAAAGCGGCGCCCGCATGATATACGGGCGCCGCCATCAAGTTTGCGCATCGCGCTTCGCCGCGCGGATCAGGGCTGATGCCTTGCTCCCTCGGTGCCGCATGGAAAGCTATCGAGCCTCAAGACCCGCGTTGTCCGCATGCCGCAAACCCTTGCCGAGCACAGCGTAACCGTCTCGCTTTATCGTCCGCTGTTCGCAATCGCCTCGTCGATCAGCGCGTCGAGCTTCTTCGCTGAATCGCCGGACGTGATCGCACCCACGATGGGCTGTCCCACGATGTTGCCGTTGCCATCGACCACGTAGGTAGTCGGATACGAGTACAGCTTGGAAGTGAACTTGCCGGCTTCGCTATCCGAGCCGAACCAGACGTTCTTATAAGACACGCCCTTTTTCTCCAAGATGCTCTTCGCCTCAGAGATTGCAGTCTCATCGCCGTCAAGGGTAAAGGTATTGACGCCCACGACCGCGCCGCCCTTGTCCGCCAGCTTCTGGTTAAGCGCCTCCAATTCCCCAAGCTCGCCCACGCACGGCTTGCAGGTAGTGAACCAGAAGTTGACAACCGTAACGGTGTTGTTCGAGAACAGCTGATCGCTGCTCACGTCGTTACCGTCAAGGTCCTTCCCGTTGAAGCTCGGGAACTTCTCCGTCCCCTCGGCTTTTGCCGTCATACCCGCGCTCTGGGCGTCAACGCTCTCGCCTTGGCCCGGCGTGCTGCCGCATCCGGGGAATTCTCGTTCAAGGGCCGCCAGCTTGTCCTCGATCTGCTTGATCTGCTCAGCCCCGGTTTTCAGCGTTTCCTGCTCCTGCGCCGTGAACTTATCCTTGGCGCTTTCCAGTGTGGCCAGAAGGAAGTCGCCATAGTTGCTGCCATCCTCGACCATCGGGCTTTCCTTGCTTGCCGAAAGGAACAGCTTCTCCCAAAGCTGCGAATCGGCCGAAAGCACTTCGTTTTCCTTCTGCATAAGCTGCTCATACAGCTTCGCCGCCTCATCGGCTCCGCTCGGCTGCGTCTCGATCAACGCAGCAGCATCGGATGTGCCTTCCGGGCGCTCGTCTCCGCCGGTGCCGGCGGAGCAAGCGGCAAGACCGATTGCCAGCAGGGATGCGGCCAGCACCGCCGAGATTTTCAACAGCTTCGTGTTCATGTTCTTGGTCTTCCTCATCTTCATTCCTCCGTTTTTCGATCGATATCCGTCATTCGAATCCTATCCGCCTCCGCGACGCGATGGCCGCACGACACGCACATGCCGAAGCGATAGCTGATGGCATCAGCAGGACAGGCGTTCACGCACATCCCGCAGCGAATGCATTCGGCGTGGTCTGGTGAAGCCGTCACATCAACGTCCATCTTGCAGGTCCGCGCGCACGTACCGCAGGATATGCATTTGCCTTGATCGACCTTCATTCCCAGCAAAGAGACCTTGTTCATCAGGGCATAGAACGCGCCAAGAGGGCAAACCCATTTGCAAAACGGTCGATAGAACAGCACGCTCAGCACGACCACCGCGATCAAAACCACGAGCTTCCACGTGAACAACGCCCCCAACGCCGATCGGATGCCGCTGTCGACAAGGGAGAGCGGAATCGCGCCCTCGAGAACGCCTTGGGGGCAAATGTACTTGCAAAACAGCGGGTCGCCCATGCCGACATCGTTCACCAGCACCGCAGGCAGAAGCACCACCGTCAACGCCAGCACCACGTACTTCACGTACCTCAACGGCTTGAGTTTGCCCGTGGACAGCTTTTTGCCCGGAATCTTATGCAGCAGTTCCTGCAGCCAGCCGAACGGGCACAAAAATCCGCACACGAAACGTCCCAGCAGCACGCCCGTCAAGATCAAGAACCCGGTCACGTAATACGAGAAGCTGAACTTCGACGATCCGACCACCGCTTGAAAGGCGCCGATAGGGCAAGCACCCGCAGCGGCTGGACAGGAATAGCAGTTCAAACCAGGCACGCACACCGCTTTCGAATCGCCCTGGTGAATGCCGCCCTTGATAAAGTTCGGCAGGTGGATATTCGAAAGCAATGCGGCACCCGCCTGGACGAACCCGCGGAAACGGCTTAAAAGCCACGACGCATGGAAGTTTCCCTTACCCAATCCCAACACACTCCAAACACAGCCTGATAGCCTTGCTGAGCACGATGTCGGCCTCACCCCGAAGGGCGCCGATGCCCACCATGGCCGCCCCGACGATCAGCAAGATCGCCTGGAATACCGCCTTCCTTGTTTTGAACAATCTGACGCTCCTTTCGTTCTTGGGTATATGTAATCATGTCTGCTATAAAATCCGCGTTAAGGAACAACACATATGAGCTGGAGGCCCGATATGCGTATTTTGGTTGTCGAAGACGAGAAGGCGCTGTGCGACGCAATCACCCGCAGCCTTCGTCATCTTGCCTATAGCGTCGATTGCTGCCATGATGGGCAAACGGCCATCGACCTGCTTGCCGTCGAAACCTTCGACCTGGTCGTGCTCGACCTGAACCTTCCCGAAGCGGACGGCATGACGGTGCTTGAAACGCTTCGGGAAACCGACCACGACACGAAGGTGCTGATCTTATCGGCACGATGCGACATCGCTGATAAGGTAGGCGGCTTGGACGCTGGGGCCAACGATTACCTGACAAAACCGTTTCACTTAGAAGAGCTCGCAGCCAGGATACGAAGCCTGACCCGCAGACGATTCGTACAAGATAACACTGTACTGACCTGCGGAAACCTTTCTTTCGACACAAGCTCTCGTAAGGCTTATGCCAACGATCGATCCCTTTCCCTGACCCGAAAGGAAACAGGAATATTGGAGTACCTGATGCTCAACCAAGGGCGACCGGTTAGCCAGGAGGAACTCCTCGAGCACGTATGGGACTGCAGCGCGAACAGCTTCAGCAATTCAGCTAGGGTCCATATGTCGGCGCTCAGGAAGAAGCTACGCGAAGCGCTCGGGCACGACCCTATCAGCAACCGCATAGGACAAGGCTACGTGATGGAGGAAAGTGAATGAAGGACCTTTCGCTGCAATGGCGCATCACGCTGATGACGGCTGCCCTCGTCTGCGCGGCCTGCCTATCGATCAACTTCCTTGTCGGCTACTCCGGAATGCAATATATGGATGTGATCGGCGGCGAGGTATCGGCCTATAGCAACGTGGACGAGGGTGCTCCCAGGTCATTCGACCCAGGAAGCGAGGACGTCGACAATGAGCTGACGATCGTAGTGAGCGACGCGCAAAAGTCGTTCGGCGCTACAAGCTGGTGCATTACCGCTGCGGTGACGCTGATCGGAGCCGTGCTCGCATACTTTGCAAGCGGCCGCGCACTCAGACCTCTACGGGCTTTCGCCGCGCAAATCGAACACGTGCAACCGGGAAATCTCGGCGATTCGAAAATCAGCGAGGACGTGCTTCCGGAATTCAAAAGGTTCAGCGAGTCGTTCAACGGAATGATAGACCGCCTTGACGCGGGTTTCGCCGCGCAGCGTCAGTTCACCGGCAACGCCGCACACGAGTTGCGCACGCCGCTGGCGCTCATGCAGGCCCAAGTGGAGCTATTCGCAGTAGAGCACCCTGACGCGCCGCCTGCGACCAACGACCTTCTTAAGCTGCTGAGCGAGCAAACCGAGAGGATGTCGAGCATGACGAGCACAT
>ERZ1026880.1112-NODE-1112-length-11972-cov-3.850550_pt1 | contig 11972 bp, 12 predicted proteins | sample MGYA00380170_ERZ1026880 | MGnify/ENA primary metagenome ERZ1026880 (study PRJEB33269, sample SAMEA4719806) | human gut metagenome | biome: human-associated habitat; feature: organic feature; material: feces | place: Cameroon | collected 2013-10 ...
GCTGAGGCGTTCGACGCCGTCGTGGTGTCCGGAGGCGACGGAACCATCGCCTCGGTCGCCTACGCTCTTGCCAACACCGACGTGCCGATACTCCCCTTCCCCGCCGGAACAGGTAATCTGCTAGCGGGCAATCTTGCCTCTCCCAACGAACCCAATGCGCTGGTAAAGCTGCTGAACAACGGAAAGCACCTCGATTTCGATCTGGGCGAAATCGAGTCCCACGGCAAGAAGCACGGTTTCCTGATCATGGCCGGCGCAGGATTCGATGCCGCCATCATGAAAACCGCCATCCCCGCAAAGAAAATACTTGGCCCTATGGCGTATTTCCAGGCAGCAGTGGCAAATGCAACACCGCAGGTGTCGAAGATCACGCTTGATATCGACGGCACGCGCTACGAACGAGAGGGCGTAGGCGTCGTCTTGGCGAACTTCTCGAAGATGCAGTTCGACATCAGCATCACCCACGAAAATCACCCACGCGACGGAAAGCTCGACGTCGTCGTGCTGAAAACCCAAAACGCATTCGAGCTTATCCCTGCAGTGCTTGCCAGCTGGCGCGATCGCGAGGGAGCTTATCCCAGCCGTACCGATTCCCTCGAAATCATCAGCGGATCCACTGTGCGCGTCGAATGCGACCCGCCCATGAATATCCAGTACGACGGCGAGGTTCCGGGGCTTAAAACCCCCTTCAACGCACGTGTCATGCCAGGTGCTGCCCGCTTGCTGCTTTCTGACGAAGGGTTCGCCAGCTTCAGCGACGAAGCCGAATCCTAAACCCATCAAACCGGCCCGCTGTTCCCGACGCAAAAGAACGCCCGCCATCAGCAAACGCGAACCGCCTTCCATTAATCGATCGCGATAACCAGAAGGCGGCTTGGACAAAAGCTGAAGCGGGCGCTTCGCTTCTATTCGGCGTCCTCCTTGGAGCCGTCCTGCAGGCTCTTCTGCCACTTCTCGAAGTTAGCCTTGCGACGCATCTGGATAAGCTCGAGAACAACCGAGAACACCATGGCGAAGTAGACCATGAGCTTCTCCATGTGCATATCCAAAACCTCGATGCCCGAGTTGATGCCCAGCGAGTCGACGAACAAAAGGCAGCCGATAACGCAGATGAATACCAGCGCCAGAACCTTCATCTCGACATGCTTGTTGATGAAATCGGAAATGACGTCAATGAAGAACATCATCAAGATGATGGCCAGCATAACCGCAAGAACCATGATGATCAGATGATCGGAAAGGCCAACGGCGGTAATGACCGAATCGATCGAGAACACGATGTCCATGACCATGATGGTGACCACGGCGCCGAAAAGCGAAATCGAACGCGCGGGCTTGGAGATGGTTTTGGCGTCGTGCTCTTCCTTCTCCTCGGTAAGGGCCAAAACGCCGCGCAACTCGTCGATACCCTTGTAGATGAGGTAAGCACCGCCTAAGAACAGGATGATGTCGCGCACCGAGAACCCGTGAGCGAAGAACCCGAGATCGATAGTGAACAGCGGCTTCGTCATGTGCGTGAGCCACGAGGCAACCGACAGGAAGGCGACACGGGAAAGAAAGGCTCCCGCCAAGCCAAGAATGCGACCGATATGCTGTTGATTCTTGGGAAGCCTGTTGGAAGTGATGCTGATGAACACGATGTTGTCGATGCCCAACACGATCTCAAGGAAAAGAAGCGTCACCAGAGAGATCCACGCATCGGCGGTGGTGAACACCGAAAAATCGAACATATGAAGTTCTCCTTCGTTTTTCGTCTACGTCCGAATCGAAACAAGCCCGTAGAAAAGAAAAAGACTCATGGCGCAACGACGGGATCGCTACGCCATGAGTCTTGCCATTTAAGCCATGCCAGACGGTGATCGTCAATGCCACCGCCACGATGTTGAACATGGGCACGCGACGTTAATCGCGCCAACTACTCCCCCACGGGTTGCGATGATCCTAACACGCAAAGTCAAAAAAGGGCAATGCTATAATGCCCAAAGCACACAACCCGCAAGGAGTTCTCCATGTCTAAATTCAACGATCTGGAACACTGGGTGGACAACCTGCTGCACCCGCAACCGGTCGAGTACACACGCAAAGACGGCAACATCATGAGGCTTGACGACGCCGGCCTTAAGCGTCCTCTTGGCATGACCCGCCAGGCGAAGTTGATCATGGTGGGCCTCGTCGTTGCCGGCATCGTCATCGGCGCGATGATCCTGAACAACACCGTCTACGAAACGGCGCGCCAGGCAAAGCTTGCCCAAGCCAGCGTCGAAACCAACATCCAACGAGAAGCGTCAGCCGCCACCCTGCCCAATCTTGCGTCTTACGCCACCATGAGCGACGACGAGATCAAGACTGCCATCCAGCAGCAAGGCTTCAACATCTACGATGCCACCTCCGAGAGCGACTCGGGCATCACGGTCTACAAGCTTCCGTCTGACGTCTCCATCGTCGATGCAGGCTTGCTGTATTCACGTGGAATCGGCAAGCTTACCGCATCGCAAGCAACGCTGCTGCTGAACGGTTCGTGGCAACTTGGCACCAACCACGACAGCGGCACCTCGATCGTGGTCCGTTACGCCGATTTCAAATCCACTTCTGCTGAAATCGCGATTTCACTTGCGATGAGCAAGGAAGAAATCGAGGCTGGGTCGGTCGCCGATAGCGGAACCGACGACTCAGGCAACACGTACCGAAGCGGAACGCTTGAAGCCAACGGCGCAACATATACCTGGCGCGTTTCCGCGATTGACTTAAGCAAGATCTACGACATCAGCGGAATGCCCAGCCCGGCCTACTACGTGGGAATCCGCTTGACGCAAAACGCATAGCGGCCAGCGCACAAGCACGTAGAACTCGATACGCCCCTGCAACTCGCCTTAAGACTGCAGGGGCGTATTCATTGCTGCTTGCATCGACTCGCGACTCGCCGACCGAACCGCACAGGGATTCTCACCAGGCGCATCTGAGGGGTGATCGACAACGCCTAGGCTTCGTCAAAATCGCTCATACGAAGCGATCCACGACTTGGTTATCGGCACCGTGTTTCGGTCGTCCCACAGCTTCTCGAACTCCGACTTGGTTTGATGCAGCATCTCGCCCTGCAGGAACGTGTGAAAGAGCACGTTCCATTCCTTGCTGCATGTCAAAACGGTTTGCGTGAGGTTCGAGCTTCCGATGATGATGGTCGATATGGCATCTTTGTCGAAGAAATAGCCCTTTGCGTGAAGGTCGCCCTGATACACACGAGACTCGGTGTTGCTTAAGATGCGCGGTGCATAGCGTTCGTCCGGATCCGCGTTCGAGCCTATAAAGCTAGCCTCCAGGCTTCTTGAAAAATCAACCGCACTGTATGTTAGCGACTCTTTCATATCCTCTTCCCAAACAAGGCAGCGACAGGAAACGCAAGCGAAAGGGCTGCGTTCCATGACGAAACGATCGACGCACGCGAAAGGCGCCGCTTCACCCAAAGCAAAGCCCAACCAACAGGCCTGAAGAGCGCCTGTGGCGGCAATGTCACGAGAACCATACCATCTTATCGCGCAGAAGCACCTGTTAGGCGCAAAGAGGCTTTGAGGGCTATACTTCCGGTAAACACACCGATCGATGGTGGTAAGGAAGCTTAATGAAAACCGTGAACGTAGTCGCTGCGATCATCACACACAAGAACAAAGTGTTCGCCACGCAGCGTGGATATGGCGAGTTCCAAGGAGGATGGGAGTTCCCCGGCGGAAAGGTCGAAGATGGCGAAACCCCTGAAGAGGCCTTAATCCGCGAGATTCACGAAGAACTAGGAGCAGGAATCTCGGTTGAGCATTTCGTTCATCAGGTTGAGTACGACTACCCCACCTTCCATCTCTCAATGAAATGCTTTCAATGCTCCGTCGTGGAAGGTCATTTGCAGCTTCTTGAGCATTCTGCGGCAAAGTGGCTTGACGCAAGCAACCTTCGCTCGGTTGATTGGCTGCCAGCCGATGTTGAAGTAGTTGACGCAATCGAAGAACAGGGTCTTTTGAATTAAGGCCCTGCTAAAAAATGCAAGGGAAATAAAAAAAGCCGCTGAAAGCGGCTTTACTGTCTTTTGGAGGCGACGCCCGGATTCGAACCGGGGGTGAAGGCTTTGCAGGCCTCTGCCTTACCACTTGGCCACGTCGCCATCTGTAAAAAAGGCCGGCCATAAAAGCCGGCCTTCACAGACAATGGAGCGGACAACGGGATTCGAACCCGCGACCCCCACCTTGGCAAGGTGGTGCTCTACCAACTGAGCCATGTCCGCATGGTGGGCGATACAAGATTTGAACTTGTGACCTCTTCCGTGTCAGGGAAGCGCTCTCCCCCTGAGCTAATCGCCCGCTTCAGGGAATTTCGCAACGCTCGTTGCGACAAGAAGATATATTACCAGAAACCCTATTCTTGTCAAAGACTTTTTTAAAAAAGTTTGAATTAGATGTTTGAACTGGGATTTTCCGATAATTCTCGACTCGACGTCACTACTTAGCCTTAGCAGGCTCGACAAATTCGCCAGCGCAATGCGAACAACGAGTAACACCTTCCTTGACCTCTTCCAGGCAGAAGGGGCAAGTTGCCACAGGCTTGGGTTCCTCCTCTTGACTACCCTTGCCCGCAAGCTTGCTGCCAACCTCCTGAGCCTTGTTGACCGCCTTAACCAAGCAGAAGACGACAAGGGCGACGATAAGGAAGTTGATGCAGGCGCTAATGAAGGCACCGAAGTCAATGTCCGTGCCAGGGACAACCAAACCAGACACCGCGCCAGCACCGCCACCAGCGACGACGGCAATAAGGGGTTGATGATATTGGCGGTAAGAGCCGTGACGATGCCGGTGAATGCTCCGCCGGTGATGACTGCCACTGCCAGATCCATGACATTGCCACGATTAATGAATTCCTTGAACTCGGCGAAGAACTTTTCCGTGCCAGTCCCATCTGTTGTCTATAGACAAAAAAGCGACCCTTATTAGGGTCGCTTAAATCTTCGTGGTGTCGGAGGCGGGACTTGAACCCGCAAGCCCGAAATATGGGCACTAGCACCTCAAGCTAGCGCGTCTGCCAATTCCGCCACTCCGACATTCATTGCTTACGCAACGATTAATTACTATATCTTAAGTCGTTGCGCTTGTAAAGAGGAAATTTCTAATTTGTTGAAATAGTTCCCTGCGGGTACAGAAGCATAAGCGCGACCAGGGACACCGCGAACACGATGACGCAGATAATGGTGATACGGTCGAGGTTCTTCTCGACAATGCTGGTACCGGTTTGAGACGAATAAACAGCGCTGGCGATCATGTCGGAAATACCGGTTCCTTTACCAGAATGAAGCATGATAAACACGATCAGGCCAATGCCCGAAGCGAACAGAAGGATAAGAAACAAAATTGCCAAGGGACTCACTATTCACACCCCATGTGATCGGAAACTTTCAACCAACGAACAAAAGATTATAAACGACCTGATGGCCATACGCAATCTCTACACCAAAAGGTCGCGACCGGTCATTTCTGCCGGAACATCAAGACCGATCATCGACAAAAGCGTAGGAGCAAGATCGCACAAAGCACCCTTCGAGCCATCCAGTTTCATATCGCGCCCAGAGCAGTCGATAAGAGCCAAGGGCACCGGCGCCGTGGTGTGCGCCGTGAACGGAGCTCCATCATCCGCGATCATCTTGTCGGCATTGCCATGATCGGCAGTGAGCAGCGCAATGCCGCCCTTGCGCTCGAGCGCGGCAAGAACCTTGCCCACACCCGCGTCAACCGCCTCGACTGCCGCCACGGCAGCCGGGATGACGCCGGTGTGCCCCACCATGTCGCAGTTGGCGAAATTCACGATGTAAACGTCAGCCTCATCGGCATCGATGGCCTTTGCAAGAGCATCGGCCACAGCCGGCTCGGACATCTCGGGCTGAAGATCGTATGTGGCGACCTTCGGTGAGGCAATAAGCTCGCGCTCCTCCCCCGCCTTAGCCTGCTCAATGCCGCCATTCAAGAAGAAAGTGACATGAGCGTACTTCTCGGTTTCAGCGATGTGGTACTGACGAAGGCCGGCAGACGACAGAACATCAGCAAGGACGTTCCGCGGGAATTCCTTCTTGAATGCCACCGGCACATCGAAGTCGGCGTCGTATTCGGTAAAGCACACGAATGAGACGTGCGGGTGCTCGCCGCGATCGAAGCCATCGAAATCATCCTGGATGAAAGCGCGGGTGATCTGACGTGCGCGATCGGGACGGAAATTGAAGAAAACGACCGAATCGCCCTCTTTCACGCCACGATCGACAAGGGAAACGGGAACGACGAACTCGTCGGTGACATCGTCCTTGTACGAAGCCTCCATTGCCTGCGCCGCAGTTCCCTGGAACATCGGTGCCGCATGCGCGATCGCGTTGTACGCAAGCTCCACGCGCTCCCAGCGGTTATCGCGGTCCATCGCGTAATATCGGCCGCTTACAGACGCAATACGTGCCTCGAACGTCTCGTCGCTCAAATCATCCAAGACGTTCTGCAGCTGAGCGATATATCCCTCGCCGCTTTTCCGCGGGACGTCACGCCCGTCCATGAAGCAATGGACGAGCACCTGAGGGACGCCATGCTCTTTAGCTGCGCGGACAAGCGCGTACAGGTGCTCGTTCGAAGAGTGAACGCCGCCGTCCGAAACCAAACCCATGAAATGAAGGGCGCGGCCTTCCTCTTTGGCGTTGTCGAACGCCGCGTTGATAACCTCGTTTTTGGCGATGGAACCGTCTTCGCATGCATGGTTGATGCGCGTGAGCTCTTGATAAACCACACGGCCGGCACCGATATTCAGATGACCCACCTCGGAGTTGCCCATCTGCCCCCGGGGAAGGCCAACCGCCTCGCCCGAAGCCTCAAGCTGGGTGGTGCTGAAGCGATCGAAGACCGCATCGAGGTTGGGTGTGTTCGCAAGCGAGATCGCGTTTCCCGGACCCGCCTCGGCAATGCCGAAACCGTCCATGATGATCAAACATGCGGGAAGGGTGAGCCGAGCGTCATGCTTGCACTGTGCGTCATTGATGCTCATTTCAGGCACGCCTCGATCATGGTGACGAAGGACTTCGCTTCGAGACTGGCGCCGCCAACCAAACCGCCGTCAACGTCCGGCTGCGCGATAAGGTCGTTCACGTTGGCGGGTTTCATCGAGCCGCCGTACAAGATGCGCATCCCATCAGCCGTTACCTGACCGAAAAGCTCGGCAAGCGTGGCGCGGATGGCGGCACAAACCTGCTGAGCCTGCTCGGGCAAAGCCGTGCGGCCGGTACCGATGGCCCAGATAGGCTCGTATGCAACGACGCACTGAGCCCCCTCGACGGCATCCATACCAGCAAAGGCAGCCTTGACCTGCGCGCAAACGAATTCGTTCGTCTCATGCGCGTCATGCACGGCAAGAGACTCGCCCACGCAGACGATAGGATGCATGCCCTGGGCAACCAATGCCTTGGCTTTGCGGTTGACTTCCTCGTTCGTCTCGCCGAACAGGCCGCGACGCTCGGAATGACCGACGATGCAGTACTCCGCGCGCGCCTCCTTCAGCATGCCGATGGAGATCTCGCCGGTGTATGCGCCGGATTCCTCCCAATAGCAGTTCTGTGCGCCCAAGGCGATGTGCGACTTATCGAAATCGAACACCGTCCATACGGGCTTGATGTCAAGGAACGGCGGGCAGACGACGATATCGACGCGCTCTTTCCAGTCCTTTTCGTACTCGTTTGAAATCTCTTGGGCAAGCACCACCGATTCCGAGATGGTGTTGTTCATCTTCCAATTGCCGGCCATCATGGGTATACGGGCCATATTGTCTCCTTACCTGCGAAAACGCGGTTTACAAGAGTAACTAGGCCATAAGAGCGGCCACACCGGGCAGCTCTTTGCCTTCGACAAGCTCCATCGAGGCGCCGCCGCCGGTGGAGATGAAGGTCATCTGATCGGCCAGATCGAACTTGTTCACAGCTGCAACGCTGTCGCCGCCGCCGATGATGGTATCGGCCTTCTCGTTGGCGGCAACCGCCAAAGCGACATCCTTGGTACCAACGGCGAATGCGTCCATTTCGAACACGCCCATGGGGCCGTTCCAGAACACGGTCTCGCCCTCAGCAATGGCCCGTGCGTAGATCTTGGCGGTTTCGGGACCGATGTCCAGACCCATCATGTCGTCGGGGATCTCGTCTACGGTGACGGTCTTGGTGTTGGCGTCTTCGGCGAACTTGTCGGCAACGACGACGTCAACAGGCAAGAGCAGTTTGACATCCTTTTCGGCCGCGCGCTTGATCATCTCGCCAGCGCGCTCGACCCAATCCTCTTCCTTAAGAGAGGTGCCGACCTTCTTGCCCTGAGCAAGAAGGAAGGTGAAGCACATGCCGCCGCCGATGATAAGCGTGTCGGCCTTGTCCATAAGCGCATCGATGACCTGGATCTTGTCGGAAACCTTGCTGCCGCCAAGGATGGCCACGAAGGGGCGCTTGGGCTGATCGAGCATACCGGTCAGAGTTGAAACCTCGTTGGCCATGAGGTAGCCGGCGTATGCAGGCAAAAGGTTCGCAAGGCCAGCCGTGGAGGCGTGCGCGCGATGGGCGGTGCCGAACGCGTCGTTCACGTAAACCTCGCCGAGCTTGGCAAGCTCTTCGCAGAATGCAGGGTCGTTCTTCTTCTCGCGCTTGTCGAAGCGAAGGTTCTCGATAAGGAGAACCTGACCGTCCTTAAGGGAAGCGGCCTTGGCCTGAGCGTCGGGACCGACCACGTCGGTGGCGAAGACGACAGGCGAACCCAAAAGCTCGGACAGGCGCAGAGCTGCGGGGCGAAGGGAGAATTCCTCTTCGAAGCCCTCGCCGGACGGACGACCGCGATGGCTCATGAGAACCAAGCGCGCACCCTGCTCAAGAAGGTGCTTGATAGTGGGAAGGGCGGCCTTGATACGCGTATCGTCGGTGACGACGCCGTCCTTCACGGGAACGTTGAAATCGACGCGCATGACAACGCGCTTGCCCGAGGCATCCAGCTGATCGATCGTCTTCAGATCGGCCATCGTTTCCTCCTGTTCATCGACCCGTTGCAGACAAAACGGGTCATGGTTTCATCTTCCATTGGGAATGCAAGAAGGGGCGACCGATTGGCCGCCCCTTCGCAGTGCCCGGTTTTAGAGCATGATCTTAGCGAGGTCCTTGACGCGGTTCGAGTAACCCCACTCGTTGTCGTACCAAGAAACGCACTTGATGGTGTCGCACTTGCCGCCCGGAACCATGGTGAGCTGGGCGTCGAAAATGGACGAATGAGCGTTGCCGATGACGTCGCTGGAAACAATGGGCTCTTCGGTGTACTCGAGGATGCCAGCCAGCTCGCCTTCTGCAGCGGCTTTCATAGCGACGTTGACCTCTTCCTTGGTGACCTCGCGCTCGAGCTGAACCGTAAGGTCGACGAGCGATCCGTCAGGGGTGGGAACGCGCACTGCGAAGCCGTCGAACTTGCCCTGAAGCTCGGGGAGAACCAGAGCAACGGCCTTCGCGGCACCGGTGGTGGTGGGAATGACGTTCTGCGCAGCGGCACGAGCGCGACGCAGGTCCTTGTGGGGAACGTCCAGGATGCGCTGATCGTTGGTGTAGGAGTGAATGGTGTTCATCAGGCCGCGCTTGATGCCGAAGTTCTCAAGCAGGACTTTGGCGAACGGGGCAAGGCAGTTGGTGGTGCAAGACGCGTTGGAGACGATGTTGTCCTTTTCCTTGTCGTAGTCCTTGTCGTTAACGCCCATGACGATGGTCTTATCAACGTTGGTGCCGGGAGCGGTGATGATGACCTTCTTAGCGCCTGCGGTGATGTGGTCCTTTGCGGTGTTGCCATCGCGGAAGAAGCCGGTGGCCTCGACGACGACGTCGACGCCGAGCTCAGCCCAGGGGAGATTCTTCGGCTCGCGCTCGCAGCACACCTTGAAGGAGTGGCCGTCGGCGGTGATGACGTCGCCATCAACCGTAACGGAGTCGTACACGCGGCCATGGACGGAATCGTACTTCAACAGATGGGCCATGGTGTTGATGTCGCCCAGATCGTTGATTGCCACGACCTCGAGTTCCGGATCGTTCACGGCTGCACGGAAGACAAGGCGGCCAATGCGCCCGAAACCGTTGATAGCAACCTTCGTAGCCATTCGTATCCCCTTTCATCAAGATACTGTTCATGAAGCTAAGGTTAGCGTCGTCCATCTCAGACGACGTACTGTTTCATTTTACCCCTTAACCTCGCGCGCCATTTGCTCGATTCGGCGAACGCGATGGTATACGGCTGATTTCGAAAGCGGAGGGGACGCGTACTCCCCCAATTCCTTGAGCGTGGCATCGGGATGCTTGGCCCGTAGGCGGATGATTTCCTGCAGCGCAGGCGGTAGGTTGTCCAGCCCGTACGTCTCAAGGACGATGCGCATGGCGTAAATTTGGTCGAAGGAGGCGTTCGCGGTTTTGATCTGGTTGGCGACCTCGGCGTTGATCAGGCGGTTCGTGTCGTTGCGCACGCTTTTCACCACGCGAGCGTCCTCCATGACGATGGCAGCGTGGTGCGCGCCGACGAAAGCCAAGAACTCAAGGATGGCCTCGCCGCTTTTCAGGTACACCATGTACGAATTGCGACGCTGCTGAACGCGGGCCGCTATCCCCTTCTCGGCCATCAGCTCGACTAAGCCGTTGGCGAGCGGTTCGCTTTCGACCGTGATCTCGAAATGGAAATCGCCGCGCGGATTGGAGACGAAACCGCTTCCCAAGAACGCGCCGCGCAGATACGCCGCGGCGCAGCACTGCTTGTTCACCAGCAACGGCTTGATGCCAAGCTCGAGGCCGTCTTCGCCAAGCACGCCAAGATCGACGAGCGCCTCGGCGAGTTTAGGCTGGACAGGGATGTTGATCAGGTAATTCGGCGTTTGATGCAAAACGCTCCTGCGAACGGTGAGCTCGGTTTTCAGCCCGTAAATCTCGTGCACCAGGCGAATGACCAAGCGCGCGACGGAAGGCGTGTCAGTTGCCACCTCGACGCGATAGCGGTTCTTACCGCCGAAGAACAGCGTACCCTCGATGCGGATTATGGCCGCAAGCTGCGCGCGGTCGCAATGCGAGCACACGGGCTCGACACGCGAGAGCTCTTCTTTCACATCCGAGGTGAACGACACAGTTCCAGCACCTCCACGAACGCGGCCTGCATTTTACGGGGGTCGTGCCAAGTGGGACGCATGCCGTCAACCAAATCGCGCTGGATGACGCGCGTGCCATGCGACTCGATGGCGGCAACGACCTCGTCGGAAGCAATGACGGGCCTTGCGCGCATGGTATCGTTGTCGACGCCGTACGTCATGCTCTCGCGCACGTTCGGCCCACTTGCCGCGGGCTTATGGACCAGCATGAAATCAAGAAGCCCCGAAAGGCCGTGCTTCTCAAGCGCCTCGAAATGCTCATAGGCGTTCAAACCCCACGTCTCGCCTTGCATGTCGGCAAGCGAGCACACGAACAACGTCTTGCCCTTCGATTCACGAATGGCGTCGACGATGCCCGGAACAAGCAAGTTCGGGATGATGGACGTGTACAGCGAGCCCGGACCCAAAACGATAAGATCGGCCTGACGGATTGCCTGAAGAGCAAGCTCATAAGCAATGATCGGCTCGGTCGAGCGCAAGTTGACGGTTTCAAGGGCGCTGCGTGAATGACAGGCAACGGCCTGACCCTCGAGCACGTGACCATCGCGCGTCTTCGCCACAAGGTTCACGCGATTGAGCGTCGAAGGATACACATGCCCGCGGGCGTTGAGGATGCGCTCGCAAATCTTGATTGCCTCGGGAAAACTGCGACTGGTGACTTCCAAACTTGAAAGCATCAGGTTGCCCAGCGTATGGTTCTCGGCAAACGAAAAACGCAGTTTGAACGCGGCGGTAAGCGGGTCATGCGGATCGGCTGCCATGGCGGTGATGCATTTGCGAACGTC
>ERZ1026880.1113-NODE-1113-length-11970-cov-7.497860_pt1 | contig 11970 bp, 5 predicted proteins | sample MGYA00380170_ERZ1026880 | MGnify/ENA primary metagenome ERZ1026880 (study PRJEB33269, sample SAMEA4719806) | human gut metagenome | biome: human-associated habitat; feature: organic feature; material: feces | place: Cameroon | collected 2013-10 ...
TATCTGAAAGGGGGTTTATATGAAAAACCTACTAAGAACATTACTTTTCGCGCTCAGCGTCTTAATTTTTACCCAATCAATAGGAGTTGCAATGGAAAATAAAATTAAATTTGACAAAGAAACATATTATCTTTCAAATCCGGATAGCAAAACTCAAAGTTTTGCATATTATCCCAAAAATGAAACTATCGAAAACTGGCACACTAAGATGATTTTAGAACAAATTCCAAACCTTACAAATCCAACTGAGGCAGCGGCTGAGTTTGCTCATAAAATTCAGGAAGAAACCAAAGGAGCATCAGTGCTTTTGTATCCGGACGCTGCAATGACATCTTTTATAAACTTTCCGTCTGACAAAAAGTATTATGATTATAGCGCAATAGTTTTTGTACCTATGAAAGATAAAGGTATGAATAAATTCGGATTTGCCAAAAGGTTCTATGCATCAGAACTCGGAGGGCAAGAAAATGCGCGCAAAGCAGCAATCGAATTTGCAGAAAAGTACAATAAAAAATACATGGAAATGGTCGATAAGTCGGCAAAACAAATGAAGTTCTAGGGGCAATGCTAAGTTTGTAAAAAACGATAAGACGATAAGGCGTATTGGAAGAAGTTACTAAGTTACTAAGTTACTAGGGCACTAAGGTTGTATCGGGAATAAAAAGTCGATAGAAGTAGGGCGGGGTAGGTACCCCGCCCTACTTCCGTAGTAACTTCTTCCGATACGAACTTATCGTCCTATCGCCTTCTTAATTCTTAGCAGCTTTGTTGCAGAGGGGCACGTGCATATCACTTAAATTACTACCCACCGCCTAACAATATTTATGGTAAAATATTCTGGTTGGATTAAGGAGAATAGCATATGGAAAAATTTTTTGATTATATAAAAAAACACGGCGACTTGTTCACGTTTTTGGGTCTGCTTTTGGTTTGTTATTTTATATTCTTTTTTAATATCGGAAACTACCCGTTGATGGACGTTGACGAAACTCGATATGTGTCAATGGCGCGTGATATGTTCCATTGCAAGGACTTTTTGACCTTGTATTTGAACGGGGATTTCTTTTTTGAAAAACCGCCGCTTTATTTCTGGGGTGAGTGTTTGTCTTTTGCTATTTTTGGAAAAGTTACCGAATTTACGGCACGTTTTCCGGTTGCGCTGTATGGAACACTTTCGACTTTGCTTGTGTATTTTACTGGCAAAAAAATTGTTTCTCGTCGATATGGTGTGATTTCAGCCTTAATCCTTGCTACAACTTTGGAATTTGTTATTTTGGCAAAATTTGCAATCCTTGATATTGTTGTAACAACTTGTGTCGGGTTTTCTGTAATGTTTGGATTTTTGACTCAATTTGTTCAGGATAAAAACAAAAAATATATGTGGTGGTTATTCTACATTTTTTCAGGGCTTGCGGTTATGGCAAAAGGAATTCCGGGATTTGTTGTTCCGTTTGCCGTAATGTTTTTCGTAACCATTGCAAACAAAACTTTCAAACAAATCTTCAAGCCTCAATATTTTGTGGTCGGCTTTTTGTTGTTCTTTTTAATCGTTCTTCCTTGGCATTTGGTTATGTTCAAAATCCACGATCCGCTATTTTTCCACGAATACATAATCAAACACCATATTGAAAGATTTTTGAACTCAAATGAAATTAATAGAGCACAACCGTTTTATTTCTATATTTTGACGGTTTTGTGGGGACTTGTACCTTGGATTTTTTCAGCCATTGCTGTCGGTGTTGAAAAACTCAAATCAATTTCGTTCAAAGGTTTTTCTATCAAGAAACTTTATGTTGCAGAGCTTTCAAACCCGCAAAAATACTTGGCGTTCAACGTAATCGCGTTTTTGATAACGATGTTGTTTTTCTCATCATCTAGTACAAAACTGATTACATATATTTTGCCTGTATACTTTTTCACAGCTTGCATTTTGGGCTTTGTTTGGGAAGATTATATTTTCAATGACAAATACAAAAAATCAATCAATATTTCCGTTTACATCTTTGGCGGAATTTGTATTTTAGCTGGAATTTTGACTTGTTTTGCTCAATTTGTTTTGCCTGCACAGACTTATGCAGATTTGCTTATTATAAAATGGTTCAGTATCGCGCTTGTTTTGATTTTTGGCATTTCAAGTCTTTTTTGTGCAATCAAAAAATCTCCAAAAGGCGTTTTTATGACTTATGTGTTATTTATCCTTGTTACATCTGCATTTGGAACAAAATTATTCTATAATATGGACTATGAATTTGGACAAAATGATTTGATGAAGTTTGCAAAATTCTCTCGTGAGAATGGTAAAAAACTTGTTGTTTTGAATGATGAAAGAAAATATTCAGTGTTATATTATTATGGTGTTCCAACTGATATGAAAAATCGAGATGTCTTGTTTATTTCGCTCGGTGATGAAGATGAAATGACTCAACTTGGGCATGTTTTGGACGACAAAAATGTTTATGTGATTATTCGCAAAAAACAAATACAAAAAATTGATGAAGTCTTGGATTTTGATATAATTCAAGAGGGTAGAAAACATTTATTGGTGAAAGTTCATTAATGCTAAAAAGATATGAAAAATTTCTAGAAGAAGTTTTAGATCCAAAACTTGACAAATATTTTGAAGAGCAATGCGAGTTTATCAAGTGTAAACCCGCTTGTTCTGCTTGTTGCGAGGTCGGAGAATATCCGTTTTCAAGATTGGAATTGGAATATTTGATGTCAGGGTTTGTAAATTTGCCGTTTGATATCAAGCATAAAATTAAGGAAGAAATCAAACATCTGGTTGCAGAAAAGCCCAAAATGTACAAGTGCCCGTTTTTGATTGACAAAATGTGTTGCCTATACAAATACCGCGGAATTGTTTGTAGAACTCATGGACTTGCTTGGTATGATGAAGATGAGAATAGAATTCGTTTGCCATATTGCGTAAACAAAGGGTTAAATTACTCAACTATATTTGATAGGGAAACAGGTGAAGTTTTTTTAGAAAATCCAATAAAGGAGCGATTAAGAATAGATTCCATTTTAAAAAGTCCCGAAGCAGAGCCGTATAAGCTTGAACTCGGAGAAATTCGCCCGCTGATTAGGTGGTTTGTGTAAAATTTTTTAATTTATGTGTTTTATACAAATTTTGCAGTTTTGGAATTTTTACAGTTTTTTAATTCTTTTGGAGTACCTTCAAAAATCACTTCCCCGCCGGCTTCTCCGCCTTCCGGTCCCATATCAATTATATAATCAGCATTTTTAATCACATCTAAATCGTGTTCAATTACAACAACAGTTGCGCCGTTGTCTATAAGGGTTTGAAAAACGTTCAAAAGAGTTTGAACATCTAGTGGGTGCAATCCGATTGTCGGCTCATCAAACACAAATACTGTGTCATTTTGCGACTTTCTCATTTCGCTTGCAAGTTTAAGTCGCTGTGCTTCACCACCTGATAAACTCGGTGTTGCTTCGCCAAGCGTCAAATATCCCAATCCCAAATCGTCAAGCACTTGTAATCTTTGAGCGACAAGTTTCATGCTTTTGCAAGCTTCAAGCGCGTCACTCACGTCCATCGCCATAAGTTCAGGAAGTGAATATTTCCCGAGTTTCACCGAATTTGCTTCTTTTGTGTATCTTGAACCACCACATTCAGGACAAGGAATTTCAACATCAGGCAAAAACTGAACGTCCAAGTTAATCACACCTGTTCCGTCGCATGTCGGACAGCGAAGTTTTCCTGTGTTGTAAGAAAAATCTCCGGCTTTAAATTTGAGCTCTTTCGCCTTTTCTGTTTTAGCGTAAAGCTTTCTCAATTCGTCATGAATATTTGCATAAGTCGCAACAGTCGAGCGAACATTTATCCCAATCGGGGTTGCATCAATCAGTTTGACCTGTTTAATTCCGTCGGCCTCAATTTTTTCAACGTGTTCAGGCAAATTTTTCCCACTTGTTAAAGCCTCTAATGCAGGAACTAAACTTTCCAAAACCATAGTAGTTTTACCAGACCCTGAAACGCCTGTTATGCACGTTAAGCGCCCTTTTGGAATATCTACTTTCAAAGGTTTGACTGTGTGAATTCGGTTTGTTTCAAGATGAATTTTACCAAAGTCGAAAATCTCGTTGGCAGAAAGTGGTTTTCTGATAATCGTGTTGCTTTCCCCAGACAAAAAACAGCCGATTATAGAGTTTTCGTTGTTTTCAATATCCGCAATCGTTCCTTCTGCAATCACGTAACCGCCGTTGATTCCGGCTTTTGGACCCATTTCGACAACCCAATCAGCCTCTTTTAAAATCTGAGTGTCGTGATCAACCAGAATTACGGAATTCCCGTCAGCGACAAGATCTCGAATAACTCCCTTCAAACCAACGATATTTGAAGGGTGGAGCCCGATTGACGGTTCATCAAGCACGTATAAAACTCCTGTTGTCCTGTTTCTGACTGCACGTGCAAGTTGCATTCTCTGCCTTTCGCCGGTTGAGAGAGTCGCGGCTGCTCTATCCAGAGTTAAGTAGCCCAGACCCAAGTCCATCAATCGTTTTGCGACTGACAAAAATGACTCACAAATGCTTTCTGCCATAGGTTTCATTTTCTTTGGCAAGCTGTCAGGAACTTTTTTAACCCAGTTTACCAAATCAGAAAGTGTCATTTTGCAAGCTTCATCAAGACTTATGCCCATAACCTTTGGTGCTCTTGCTTTTTCGGACAAACGAGTTCCTTTGCAATCAGGACAAATATCTTGTTTCAAAAACTTTTCTACACGCTTCATACTCTTTTCGTCTTTGACTTTTGAAAGCGCATTTTCAACCGTATAAACCGCGTTATAATAGGTAAAATCGAGTTCTCCGGCTTGATTTGTGTTTTTTGCCTTGTAAAAAATATGTTTTTTCTCGGCAGGGCCGTTATAGACAATATCTTTTTCCTTGTCGGTCAAGTCTTTGAATGGAATATTTGTGCGAACTCCCATTTCACGACAAACATCAGTCATCAAAGACCACATCAAAGTTCCCCAAGGAGCAACAGCACCCTCGTCAATCGTCAAATTTTCGTCAGGCACAAGCGTTGATTTGTCAACAGTTCGGACAATTCCTGTGCCGCCACAAGTTTTGCAAGCACCTTGACTATTGAAAGCCAGTTCCTCAGCCGACGGCGCATAAAAATGAGTTTTGCAAATCGGGCAAACAATCTCCTGTTCTGCTGCAACAGCAAGCGTCGGTTCGACATAATGCCCGTTAGGACAACGATGACTTGCAAGCCTTGAAAACATTAGTCTGAGGCTGTTCAAAAGCTCCGTTCCTGTTCCAAAAGTACTTCTCACACCGGAAATAGTCGGTCTTTGGTGAAGTGCAAGCGCTGCCGGAACATACAAAACCTCGTCCACAAGCGCTTTTTCAGCCTGAGTCATTCGGCGTCTTGTATAAGTTGAAAGTGCTTCTAAATATCTTCTTGATCCTTCTGAATATAAAACTCCAAGTGCCAAAGAGGATTTTCCGGAGCCAGAAACACCAGCTATTCCAACAATTTTGTTCAACGGAATATCAACATCTATATTTTTTAAATTGTGAACTCTCGCTCCACGAACTTTAATTTTGTCTACCATAAACCACCTGTCTATACTGATTTTATTATAAAGCAAATATAAATTAAAATAAATTAGGACGAAGCATCTGTTATACTTCGTCCTAATTAGTTTATTTATGTTTTTGGATTTTTATTTTGTTGGTTTTAATATTTTCTTTTCCGGTTTAACAGGAGCTGTTTTTGTGGCTTGTTTTTTAGGTTTGCCCCAGTCAAACAAGTATTTTAGTCCTAATTGGAAGCCTACACCTGTTCTTCCGCCGTTTCTAAAATTGATTTGGAAATATGAAGATAATCTGTCTTTCCAAGTTTTTGTAACCCCAACACCGTAATTTATGTATCCATGACGCATTTCGGTAGTTGGAAGTTTTACGTTTCCAGCTTTACCACCAACTTGATCGTTTATATTAAACATATATTGAATTGTTCCGTAAACGCTCCAAGTATCTCTTGAATAAATCAAGTTTAAGCCGGGAGCAACGTTAATTCCGTTTAATGTGCCGGAATTCATGCTCATTGCACCGTAATCAGTTCCCCAGCTTTGTTTCCCGAAGATGTTATAAGAAACGAACGCTGTTGGCTGAATTATGAAATGTTTTGTTGCGTGAATATTATAAGCAGCCTTTGCAGCAGTACCGGCAAACCAGTTTCCTGTTCTATCTGTGTTGCCTGCAACATTCATTTCGTTGAAATAACCACCGCCATAAGCTGTTACAGATCCGATAAAGTTGTTTTTAATGAATGTACCCATAAAGCCGCCTTGACCGCCGTTTTGGTACATATCAACGTGGTTAAAGTATTGGTTCCCGCCATTGTATCCAACATAAGCTGTCGGGATAAATTTCCAACCTTTTTTCATATTAATAGCAGGGAAATCAGCACCAATTAATGTTCCATAGACATTGTTCCCGACTCTCAAATTGTTTGTCATTGAAAGTTGTTCAAATGATACGTATGATTTAGTCCAAAGTCCACCATCTTCAATGCTTGATTGGTAAGGTGCAAACAAAGGAGAAGTTGAAGCTGATTTATTTGCCATAGCCGCTCTATCAATCATTCTTTGGTTTGGTAAGATAAAGTGGTTTGTCAACATGTCATTAACCAGCAATTGGTGATTGTAAGCAGCAAGTGTAGCAGCTTGACCTCTGAATACTTGCGGATTGTAGTCTGCAAGGCTTGCAGTATAAGCTCCACCGCCTTGTGAAATCATTTGGTAATTACCGATTGGAGTGAAGATTTTCTTGTCACCAGCCGTAAAGTTTACATTATTAGTGTTTTGAACATCAAAAATTTGTAAATTAATATGTCTGTCAATTGGAGCCTGACCTACAAAGTTAAAGTTTGAAATGTTCAATGTTCCGTTGTTTGTGCCGTTAAGGTTATTGATAACAAATGTGTCACTTGTTTTAGCACGAGGAGCAATATCAATTGCAATATTGTTTACTCCATCTACATTCATAGTATCAATTGTGCCATATTTGTTAATAGAGTTATTCATTGTACTAAACAATGAATTTCCACCCATGTTTAAGTTATCGAGAGCAAAGCTTGTAACTCCGCTTCCTAAACGAAGAGATGAATTATTTAAAACAGAAACATCGCCACCGTTGATATAATTTTCAGCTCCGTCAAGTAAGATATTTGATTTATTATCAAAGATTGAAGAACCGCTGTTCTGTTGTAATTTTCCTCCGATTTTTGTGTTATCGACGCCGTCTGTTTTTAAAACGCCATTTGAAACAGTAACTAAGCCGTTCCATTTGTCCAATGAATCAAGATTGAACACAGCACCTGATTTAACGTTTACAGTAGCTCCGTTTTGAATATCAACAACAACTTTTTGTGCAACTTGACTTGGGCTTTGAATATTTAATATAGAATTATTCAAAAGATTTAAGTTGCCTGATTCCGCTTTAAGAGTTCCACTGTTAGTTGTTCCGTAATTCAGTGTTCCGCCTTTATCAGAACTTCCGAGGTTTATTGTTCCTTCCCAGTTATCTTCGTTGCCAATAGAAATTGTTCCGCCTTGAATATCTAAAACACCTGTTGGTTTTACAGAAAGTTTTACAGCATCATTTATTATACTGTTTCCATCAACGGTTAAATTACCGTTTTGAATTGTAACATTTCCGCTTCCGGCTTGAATTATTCCATTAGAAGTTAATCCGTCGACAGTAAAATCTCCGCCGTTAACAAGGACTTTACCGCTCCAATTACTTGTGCTTCCAAGAGTAACATTTCCACCTGTATTTACGGATAATGATGCATCTGAATTAATATTTGTTGAAACATTTTTGTCAATTAAGCTGTTTGTTCCAATATTTAAATTCATGTTATTGATGTTTAAATTTCCGCCAACTGCGTTTAATACAGCTGTTGAATAATTAGATACATTGTTTAAGTTTAAAGTAGCAGAGTCTTGAAGGTTGATTTTTCCACCCCAAGCGTCAGCTGAATCAAGTGTTACATTTGAATTATCTTTTAAGTTTAGTGTTGAATTTGAATTGATTACAACATTTGCACCACTTGCAATTGAACTTCCGGTACCCAAATCCAAATCGCCTTTAACGGTTGAACTTCCGATGTTTAAGTTGCTGCCGTCTAAAACAGTAAGTTTTCCGCTGGTTGAATTTTGAGTTAACCAGTTTAAAGTACCTGACTGTATTTTAGAATCACCATTGAAGAATGTTCCGGTAACATTGGTTACGCCTGTGTTTTGAGTAAATTCACCTGTATAACCGGAATTATCTCCGTTTAAATCCAAAACTCCGTTGTTAGTTATTGTGCTATTAGCGTTTTCGCTGCTAATATTACTGTTAATAACATTTGTTCCGCTAAAATCGGCAGAGGAGTTATTTGCCATATAAATTGTGTCAGAAGCTTGTTTAAACGTTGAATTAGAAACACTCATGTTTCCTGCATTGTAGATTGCTCCACCATTTCCACCTGCACTGTTGCCGTCAAATGTTGTATTTGAAATGATTAAATTATTAGTGTTATCTGCTTTGGTAGCACCGTTGTAGATTGCTCCGCCGTCACCTGTTGCACTGTTGTTTTTGATAATTGCGTTTGTAACAGTTGAAACAGAATTTACACTATCATTAAATATAACAGAACCATTTCCGACTTTGTGAGCATCTTGGATTGTAACATTATTGATTGTAAGTTTTGTATCAACATTGTTTGTGATATTGAAAAAACTTCCTTTTTGGTCTGTTGTTCCGTCAAGAATACCCGAAAGAACATTGTGGTTGTCACCTGTTACGTAAAATTCGTTGCCCTTTGTTTCGTCAAGCGAATTTTTAATATGGTATTCTCTTGTGTCACCTTCCGTAAATTGGAAAAATCTTTTTCCGTCGGTGGTGTTCATATCGTTCAATGTGTTTGTATTTACGTAATCAGTAATTTCCAATCCGATAGATTTATTGTCAGCAGTTTGGTTAATTTTATATTGCCATGAAGTTGTAGACCCGACGATATTTGCTGTACTGCCGGCAACAAAACTTGCATTGCCTTGCATAACGTCTTTTTGTGTCGAATATCCGCCACGTTGTCCGTTTTCTTCGCCCGTAATATAAACATCACCAAGTTTGAAATCTCCGTAACCGGTATTTATTTTTACAGTATCGGTTGTTAAATAATTACCATTGGCGTCACTATTGATTTTGATATTAAAATTTAATTTAGTAGTGGCATCATCAGCTAAAAGGTTATCGAAAACGTAATCTTTAATTTGATAATTTATAGAATCTTTTTCCATCAAATCAAGAGTTGAATTACTGTTGAGATTATAGATTGTTCCACCGGTATAATCTTCATCTGCAAGCTTGACATTACTTCCGTTGAAAACAAGCCAGTTTCCGTGTCCGTTATCTATTTTACTTAAATTAATATTTCCGCCTGTAATTCCAACATGACCTGTTGAGTTTCCCGTACCGGTAAATTCAATATTAGAGCTGTCTAAATTTACAAGGTTAGAATCTGTAATTGTTTGATTTAAAATTGCATTTCCAAGTTTAACACCGGTATAATCAATTGTTCCGGCACTAATTGTAACAAAACCTTTGTTAAAATTTTTAGTGCCACCAAATAAATTTGCAGAGGTATTAATATTTGTATTAGCAGTGCTTGAATTCTGAGTGTAAGCTCCGTTAAAACCGCTTTGGTTGCCCGTAATTGTTAAGTTACCTGTGTTTGTAATATTGCCGGCTCCGGTAATTTCGCCACCATAGTTAACATTTCCTGAGAAATTCAAATTAGAAATTTGAGTTCCGTCAACATTAATATTGGCATTTGAATTTGTACCATTAATATTAACTGTTAAGTTGTCGTTAGTTCCACCTGAAATTTTTGAAACAAGCTTATCGGCTTTTGTAGTATCGGCAATTCCATTGATTATTGCAGTTGAACTGTTATTTGACGCAAAATTCAAGTTGTCACCCAATGCAGAATTGTTGTCAAATGTTAAAGTTGAGCTGTCAGCAGTGATTTTTCCTGAACCATCAATAGACTTGATAGTCATATTTTTTTTCAAAACTAAATTACCATCTGTTGTAACAGCAGTTGCGTTATCAATAGAACTATTTCCTTGAATTGTTAATTGACCGCCATTTCCGACAGTTAAAGAAGCTCCGTCAACCGTCAATGTTGCAGAACTTGCGATATCATTTGCAGTGTTCCAAATCAAAGAGCCTGATGTAATATTACTTGTTCCGGCAAAAAATTTCGCACCGGCACCAAGTGTTGTAACGGGTGCTCCTGTTGTGCTAGTCGTATTTTGTGTAAAAGTTCCGCCAAAACCGGAATTATCTCCGTTTAATACCATTGAGCCTGTGCCTGTATGGTTGACATTGCCGTTAGAACCAGCAATAGAGCCGTTAAAAGTTACAGTTCCATCACCTAAAATGTTTAAAGTTGAGTGTCTTGTAGGACTGGTGGCTGTGTCTAAATAAACATCAGAGCCAGCAGCTGCATTGTTACCGGAGAAAGTAATACTTCCACCATTTTGAGTTTGAAGATTTAGTGTTGCAGCTCGGTTGTATATTGCACCACCATTTTGTGTTGAAGTATTTCCTGAAATTTGGCTATCTGCACCGTCAGCTACAATTGTTAAATTACCTTCATTAAATATTGCACCGCCCAATCTTGCTGAGTTATCAGTAAGTGAGGAATTTGTTATTGTAGCCGCCGCATTACTTGATGTTAACGCAATTGCACCACCGTCGCCGCTTCCGGCTTTATTTCCGGTAAATGTACTGTTTGAAATCGTTACATTGTTTCTCAAAAGGTGTATTGCACCACCTCTTGAATTAGTGATATTTCCATCAAAATTAGAGTTGTCGATAGTTAAACTTCCGGAATCTTGTTGGATTGCACCACCACCGCATCGCCAATCCGGATTTGCAACTATTGAAGTGTTACCTGTGAAAGAAGAATTGCTTACAGTCAAATTTCCGGTAGTATATATAGCTCCACCACTTTTTTGAGTCGCACTATTCGAATTAAAACTTGCTCCATCTATTGTTGCAGTACCTTGGTTGAAAATTCCGCCCCCGTTGTCAGCTGCACTGTTGGAATTAAAAGCTACGTTCGGGTTAATTGTTAGGGTTGAACCTGAGTCGTTATATATTGCTCCACCGTTTTCTGCACTGTTTGAAGAAAAAGTCGTATCAGAAAGAGTCAAACTTGCAGGGTTGTTAGTTGATTCGTTTCGAATAGCACCGCCTTTTGTAATAGTTGAACCATCTACAAAACCATTTTGATTGAACAAAGCGTTAGAGATATTTAATGTTCCTTCATTAAATATTGCTCCACCATTCCACTTGGCTTTGTTTCCATCAAATGTAACTAAATTTGTCGAATCAGTTCCTGTTATGACAGCATTCCCGAGGTTGTGAATAGCACCACCGCTCCCGTCTGTAACCGTATTACCGCTAAAAGTTGTTTGCCCTGAAATATTTAATACAGAACCTGAATTATTTTTTATTGCTCCGCCATTTTCGTTACTGCTAGCATTGCTGATGATTGCATCTCTCAAATTTAACGATGTGTTTGCTTGAATATCAAAAAGAGAATAACCTATTCCGTTTGGACTTATAGTGTTGTTATTCCCGTTAATATTAACTATTGTATTAGCAGATGTAAGACTGATTGTACTTGAAACATCTGTAATATTGTTTCCTAACTTGATGTCAGAAGTTGTTCCTTGTACAATTGCACTCTGTAATTCCGTAAAATTTGTAACTTCTGTTTCTGCAATTGCAGATGTTGACGACAATGACATACTCCCGATAATTGTCGCACTAAGTAGTACTTTTTTTAAATAATTTGAATTTCTCTTTCTCATATCTTCCTAGCTATCCTAATGTTTTCTAACAAATAAATATTTTAGTGGCTTCTTGACGTAATTG
>ERZ1026880.1114-NODE-1114-length-11959-cov-4.342910_pt1 | contig 11959 bp, 12 predicted proteins | sample MGYA00380170_ERZ1026880 | MGnify/ENA primary metagenome ERZ1026880 (study PRJEB33269, sample SAMEA4719806) | human gut metagenome | biome: human-associated habitat; feature: organic feature; material: feces | place: Cameroon | collected 2013-10 ...
TAGTACGGTCTCGTGGGCTCGGAGATGTGTATAAGAGACAGGGTGGTCATCCCGGCCTCGTCGCTCTCTCGCGTCCAAGAAGTTCTTGACGAGCAAGGAGGCGGCTACCTGTGCCTCTATGATCCCTGGGAGCTTGGGAAGATTGCCTATGTGACCCGTGAGTCCGAGCGTCTTCGCAACGACCCTCCCCCCACATACGGTGACATTACTTGGGTTCTGCCAAGGGCGCTGGACTTCCCGACGCCGTACGTTGATGGCGAAGAGCCCGCATACGTTAAAGCGAATATCCAGACTACCTGTCCGGCAGCCGATCGTCCCGCGCTTACGGGGCTTCTTCGCAAAGAAGTGCCTGAGCTCGGCTTTGTTTCTCCTAGTGCCAAGGCGGCTGTTATAGACATCATTCCGCTCGGTTGGAACAAGGGCGATGGCGTTCGGGTGCTTGTCGATGCCCTTGGCCTTACCCCTAGCGAGCTCGTTGCCTTCGGTGATTCCGAGAACGATCTTGCCATGATCGAGGCGGTCGAGAATTCAGTCGCCGTCGCCAATGCGAGTGCGACGGTTGCAAAGCGAGCGCGGTGGCACATCGGATCTTGCGATGAGGGCGCAGTTGATGATGCGCTTCTTGATATTGCGGCGGCAGCAGTCGATGGGCGAATGCCCGCATTCATGGGGGGTGCGTGATGAACGAGAGAACTGTCGCCATTGCCCAGGGGCTTGCCCGTGGCGATCGCCCGAACACTCTCGAGGGGCTTGCCTCCGAGCATGGGGTTTCTCAGCGAACTATACGAAACGATATCAAATCGCTCAATCGCTATCTGGCCGAAAAAGAGCTCACTCCGTTGGAATACGGCCCCGGCGGAGTTGTCATCGTGCCGCCTGACTTTCTTCGGGTGCTCGCATCCCTCCCTCTTCAGGGTTTCTATTCTTACAAGATGTCATCGGAAGAGCGCAAGATGCTTGCGGCGGTTACGCTTGCCGAGTCCTCGGACTATGTGACCTTGGCGGATATTGCTGATCGCTTTTCGGTGAGCCGGGCCACAATTCTGAACGATCTAGATGACATAAAGGATATCGTCCGGGTTGCTGGTCTTGAAGTCGAGAGCCGTCCGAACCGCGGTCTCATTGCCCACGGAGACGAAATCGAACGCCGCAGCTTCCTGCTCTCATTTGTTCTCGAACGCATAACGCTCGCCGAACAATGGATGGGGTCCGCCGAGCATGAGACTATGCGCGACAACTCTATTACGGTCAGAAAGATCTTGAACGAGCAGAATAAGCATCATCGCGCCATTATGGACGACCGGGCTTTTCATACCATCGAAAGCTATCTCAACATCGCGCTTGGTCGTTGCTTGGCTGGCATGAGCATTCTCGGTCCCAGAAAGGAAGAGGTTAGGCTCGTCGACAAGACTTCCGATGAATTTGAATATGCGCAAGATGTCCTGCGGCTACTTTCGCAATACTTCGATGTGATGATGGGGGAGGGCGAGGTATTCCACTTTGCGCTTGTGCTTGAGTCTGCCGGATATCGAAGCGACGCGGTCTTCTCTATCGAGGATGTTCAGATTCAGACGGTCACGCGCAAGTTCGTGGGCAATGTGTCCAATGAGCTTGGGGTTGAACTCAATGGCGATTACCAGCTCTTTGAGTACCTCTCCAATCACCTGGAGTCGATGTTCTCGGCCGCTTCCGTGCGGTTCCCGGTGAACCCGTCTTTGCGCGAGGTGGTTATGGACCAGCCGGCTGTTCTCGACGCCGTTAAAGACAATCTTTATATCTTGGAGTCTTACAGCAAGCGGCGAATTACTGAGGTCGAAACGATTTACGTCGCCTTGCACATATGTGCCGCACTTGAGCGTCACAAGAACACCGAACGTCGCCTACGCGCCGTAGTTGTCTGCGATGAGGGCGTTGGTACGGCACAGCTTGTTGCCGAGGAGCTGCGCGGGCGCTTTGACATTCGAGTGGTAAAGGTAATTCCGGCGCATGAGGTGCCTTACTTGGAATCCTTCCAGGCCGATCTTGTCATATCGACTGTGCCCCTTGACGAGTGCCCGATTCAAAGCGTTGTCGCAGTCTTGCCCTTTACCGACCGGGATTACATGAGAATCCGTCAGAAAATTGAAGAAGTGCGCCATGCGGGCACCCAGCGCGATCCAATCGATGAGGTGGGCGCACAAGGTCTTCTCGATCGAATCGAGCCGATTATCAGCCGGGCTTTGACGGATGGCTGCGAGGATGTTATCCGTCAGGTTCGTACGGAGGTCCGCCGGTATTTCCATGAGGCACAGCATATGGAAGAGGAGATAATCACGCCGCAGCTCCATCAGCTTTTGCCGGTAAGCCACATTCAGCTTGATGTTGAGTGCTCTGATTGGCGCGATGCCATTGCCAAGTCGGCGCTGCCCCTTGTTCGTGACGGGTATGTCGAGGAGCGCTATATCGAAGCGATGATACGCAAGGTCGAGAAGTACGGAACCTACATCGTGCTTACTCCGCACTTCGCCATCCCGCACGAGGCCCCCAATAAGGGAGCTCTCAAGGTTGGCATGAACCTTATACGCTTGAAAGAGCCGGTTTCCTTTGGGGCGGACGAGCTTGATCCCATCGAGTTCGTGTGTACTCTATCGGCGGTCGACCATAAGACCCACCTCAAGGCGTTCTTTAATTTGCTGAGCATGCTCACCAAGCCTGACCTACCGTTCGCCGACGCTTTACGTGCCGTTCGCACTCCAGAGGAAGCGGCGGCTGTTATTGAGTCTTTTGAATATCAAGTTGTTAGTTAACGAACCGCTGGCCGAATTCCACAAAGCCCGCTCCCTGTGAGCGGGCTTTTTTAATCGGTAAATGGTTTAACAGGGCGTTTTTGCATCAAATAACTGGTTGAAATGCCTTCAATTCCCGTGAAATCGAATCTGCTGATTGAGATTGCTTCACTTAACATGAAGCACCTTTGGCTGGTTGAAACAAAATGCCGAGAGCAGACTAAGAACCAACAAGGCGCGGCGGATGCCCCGAGTGAGACGTCGTGGCATTGCCGCAGGGCATGGCAGTCAAATCAGTCTTGAGAAGAAAGGAGGGGGCTTATGCTTGGCAAGGAAGTAATCATGCGCGAACTGACCAAGATCGACGCGCAGATTGAGTCCCCGACCGACCTGTTCCAGATCATGGGTCCGCGCTTTGAGGAGCTCGGCTACGTGAACGGGGACTATATCCAGTCCATCACTACTCGCGAGAACACTTATCCGACCGCGCTTCCTACGGAGCCTTACCCTATCGCGATTCCGCACACCGAGGGCGGCGTCATCTTGAAGCCCTTTATTGCGCCGGTTCGCCTCGCAAATGCCATCGAATGGGGCGATATGTCGGACCCCGACAACAAGCTCCAGGTCAAGCTCGCGTTCATGCTTGGTTTCAATGAGCCTGGGGCCCATATCGAGTTGCTTCAAATTCTCATGCATAACTTCCAGCGCGGCGATTGGGTCGAGAAACTATTTGCCGCCCCGACCGAGGATGAGTTCTTTGATGTCGTGATGGATATGGAGTGGTGGCACGACTAAGCACTCCTTTCCATTGAGCAAAGCGATGCAAACAAGGCGCACGGAGGCGCCCGAGAAAAAGCGCAGAGATGAAGCGCGGAAAGTAGGAGGTAAAAATGGCAGTTAAGGTAATCGTGGCTTGCGGCAGCGGCGTCGCCACTTCCCAGACCGTTGCGTCTAAGGTCAACCGCATGCTCAAGGCGGACAAGATCGATGCCGAGGTCGAGGCCGTTGATCTGAAGTCTGTTGAGCGCCACCTCAAGGGCGCCGCGGCGTACATCACCATCATTCGCGACAAGAAGACCTATGACGTGCCCGTGATCGACGGCATTGCCTTCCTCACCGGCGCCGGTCAGAAGCAGCAGTACGACAAGCTCGTTCAGGCGATCAAGGACTTCAAGGGGTAGGAGTCCTTTTCCGCGGGCGGTGTGGCGCCCATCTGGCATAAGCACTAATCGCACGTTAGATATCTACAAGGAAAGAGAGGTTACCAATGCTTGCAGAAGCAACAGCAGTAATTCAGGCGTTCCTCAGCAGCGTCGGAGCCGCCGTTTTCGTGCCCGTCATCATGATTATCATGGGCATGGTCGTCGGCATGAAGTTCAAGGACGCGTTTAGCGCGGGCCTCCTCCTGGGCGTCGCCTTCACCGGCATGTCTATGCTCATCGGCTTTATGTCCGGCATCATGCAGCCCGTCGGCGAGGCCATGCTCAACAACGTCGGCATCGACCTCCCGATTCTCGATGGCGGCTGGACCACAATGTCCGCAATTTCGTGGTCCTGGCCGTTCGCCGTCCTCATGTTCCCGTTGATGATTGTCATCAACATCATCATGATTCTCGCGAACAAGACCGAGGTCTTCAACGCTGACCTCTGGAACGTTTGGGGTAAGATCTTTACCGCCATCAGCGTTGTGGGCATCACTGGCAACGTCCTGATCGCTTTCGTGGTCGCCGCCGTTCAGATTGTTGTCGAGCTCATCATTGCCGACTCCTACAAGGAGGAGATCTCCGAGCTCTCCGGCATCCCCGGCGTTACCTGCACCCACAAGATGATCTTCCTTTCCGCAATTATGTACCCGGTTGACAAGCTCCTCCGCAAGATCCCGGCTCTCAACACCGATATGGACGCTGAGGCCCTCAAGGAGAAGGTCGGTATCTTTGCCGAGAACCACGTCCTCGGCTTCATCCTCGGCTGCTTCTTCGGTGTTCTTGGCGGCTATGATGTCCCGGCCATCCTTTCCACCGGCGTTCAGTGCGCTATGTGCCTGGTCCTCTTCCCGGTCATCTCCAAGTATTTCATGGAGTCCCTGTCCCCGATCTCCGAGGCCGTTTCCGAGTTCATGAACAAGAAGTTCGAGGGCCGCACCCTCGTCGTCGGCCTCGACTGGCCGTTCCTCGGTGGCTGCAACGAGATTTGGATTGCCGTTATCTGGGCCATCCCCGTTACCGTTCTCTGCTCGTTCATCCTTCCCGGTAACCAGATTCTTCCGTTCGCCGGCATCGTGAACATCGCCATCGCGGTTCCCGCCTTCCTCGTTACCCGCGGAAACCTGCCCCGTATGCTTATCCTGACCACCCTCTGCGTGCCTATCTTCCTGTATGTCGGCACCGCCTTTGCTCCCTACGTCACCGAGCTCGCCAACAGCACCGGCGCCGTGGCTCTCGAGGCCGGTCAGATGATCTCCAACTCCTCAATCGATGGCCCGGTCTGGACCTACGCCGCCGCCACCTTCTTGGACTTCCTGAACGGCAATTATATGGGCCTCATTGTCCTGATCATCTGGATTGCGGGCTTCACCTACACCCAGATTGATATGAAGAAGGAGCGCGCTGCCCGCGTGGCCGCTGCGTCGGAGGCAGAGACCGAATAGCCGAAGGTTCGTCTGATCGTTCTTTCTTTCCCGGGCGCCGCATGCGTGCCAGCGCCGGTGCCCGGGACCCATCACCCCATAAGCAATGACTAACGACTGGAGAAGCAAATGCTTGAGGATCTTAAACTCAGGGTTATGAACACCGCCAAGCAGGCTCAACGCGATGGCATGTGCAAGCACAAGTCCGGCAACTTCTCGGCCCGCGATGCCGAAACGGGGTATGTTGTCATCACCCCGACGAGCGTTGACCGTGAGGATCTCGTTGTCCCCGATATGATCGTTATGGACCTTGATGCCAACGTGATCGAGAACCAGACCGGCCTGCGTCCGACCTCCGAGTCGCTTATGCACCTCGAAATCTACAAGACTCGTCCCGACGTTATGGCCGTTGCCCACACGCACTCCATGTATGCTACGGTTTTTGCCGTGCTCAACAAGCCCGTGCCTGCCGTCGTCTATGAGATCGCTAACCTGAACTGCTCCAAGGCGCGCATCCCCGTCGCTCCTTACGGTCGTCCCGGCACTCCGGCGCTCGCCGAGTCCATCGTCGAGCCTTGCCAGGAGGCGGATGTCTTCCTGCTTCAGGGCCATGGCGCCGTCGCCGTCGACGAGACTTGCATCGAGGAGGCATACCTCAAGGTTTGCTACATCGAGGAGCTCTCTGAGCTGTATCACCACGCGCTGACTGCCAACGGTGGCCAGGAGCCCGACGCCTTCCCTGTGGAAGAGCTTCAGAGCTGGGAGTACCCCAAGGAGATCAAGTTCCCCAACGCCTAGTCCAAGGTGTGGCCGGGGCGGGGCGTTTGGCGGAAATCGCCGGGCGGCCCGCCCCTTTTCTATCCATTAACTATTAGGTGCGTCGTGGGTGATTCGCTTTGTCGAAAAATAAGAAGAGGCAGCATAAGGACAAGGGAGCTTTTTCGCTCCCCAAGGTATCGGAGAGAAAGAACCCTGGCCCAATTCCCACCACGGCGCGTGTGATTACAGCTGCCTACAGCGTCGCGATGTGCGCCGTTTGGCTGATTGCGTCCTTCTCGCTCTTTGAGAGGGGCGACGATGTCCTGTCCATGGTTCTTCTTGGCTCGGTCTACTTCCTCTGCCTTATCACGATGTACCTGGTTCGCGCGGTTCTCGAGTCCAAGCGGCGCTACGGGCGAATCGACGGTAAGGCGGTGTTCTACTACACGCAGAGGCTTCGAATCGACCAAAAATGGTCCCTTGTCGTCGCGTTCGCTTTCTTTGCCATATTCATGGTCGGCATCATGACGTTCCGTTCGCCCAATCTCGACATGCAGTGCATCTGCATCGCGACCGCTTTCTATTTAGGCTTCATCTCTACGACGTCTTACGCCGACGAGCAGGAGAAGATCCCCTTCCTTTATATGGAGGTCCCCTTCCTCTTTCTTGCCGTCGTGACCAACTGGATCGTCTATCTCTTCTAAGAAAGGAATCGGTGCCATGAAGAAGATCATCAACGCCCCTGAGAACTACGTCGACGAGATGCTCGAGGGCATCTACGCCGCTCATCCCGACAAGGTTAAGTGCGCGGCGGACGACCTTCGCTGCTACTGCACCGCCCACAAGAAGGACGGCAAGGTCGCCATCATCACCGGCGGCGGCACTGGTCACCTGCCCCTGTTCCTGGGCTATGTCGGTGACGGCCTGATCGACGGCTGTGGTGTCGGCGGCGTCTTCCAGTCCCCCTCTGCCGAGCAGATCTACAACATCGCCACCGAGGTCGAGGCCGGCGCCGGCGTCCTGTTCCTCTACGGCAACTACACCGGTGACATCATGAACTTCGACATGGCCACCGAGATGCTCGAGATGGACGGCATCGAGGCAAAGTCCATCGTAGGCGCCGATGACGTCCTGTCCAACAAGAACGTCGAGGCCCGCCGCGGCGTTGCTGGCATCTTCTTCATGTACAAGGCCGCCGGCGCCAAGGCCGACCAGATGGGCACCCTGGACGAGGTCCTCACCGCCGCCAAGAAGGCCGGCGACAACGTTCGCACCGTCGGTTTCGCGTTGACCCCCTGCATCGTCCCCGAGGTCGGGCACTCCAACTTCGAGCTGGGCGAGGATGAGATGGCCTTTGGCATGGGCATCCACGGCGAGCCGGGCGTCTGGAACGGCCCAATCAAGACCGCCGACGAGCTTGCCGCCGAGTCTGTCGACGAGATCCTCAAGGACATGCCGCTGGGTGAGGGCGACGAGGTCGCGCTTCTCATCAATGGCCTGGGCGCCACCTGCATCGAGGAGCTCTACATCCTCAACAACTCCGTTCGCAAGCAGCTCGAGGCCAAGGGCGTCAAGGTCTACCGCTCCTGGACCGGCGAGTACGCCACATCCATGGAGATGATGGGTGCCTCCATCTCCATTTGCAAGGTCGACGACGAGCTCAAGGGCTACTTCGACTACCCGATCGACACCCCATTCCTCTGCCAGAAGTAGTTGTTCTTCTCGACAGCGAACAGACGGCACTACCAACAGGAGGCTTCAAGCACATGGACAAGCTCACGATCAACGACATCCCTGAGATGTTCGAGAAGGTCGCCGAGATCTTCGCCGAGAAGAAGGAGGAGCTCTGCGAGATGGACGCCGCCATGGGTGACGGCGACCTCGGTCTCACCATGAGCAAGGGCTACGGTGCCCTGCCCGGGTTCCTTCGCGACAACGTCGCCGAGGGCGACGTGGGCAAGATGATGATGAAGGGTGCCATGAAGATGCAGAACACGGTCCCCTCGACCATGGGCACCCTCATGAGCTCCGGCATCATGTCCGCCGCCAAGGAGTTCAAGGGCAAGACCGAGCTCGAGCCCGCCGACCTCGCCACCTACGCCACCGCCTTCGCCGCCGGCATCAAGAAGCGCGGCAAGTGCGAGCTGGGCGACCGCACCATCCTCGACTCCGTCAACGCCGGTGCCGAGAAGGCCGCGGCGCTCGTGGCCTCCAACCCCGACGCCACCTTCGAGCAGGTCATCTCCGCCGCGGTCGAGGGCGCCGGCGAGGGCGTCGAGGCCACCAAGGACATGCTCCCCAAGTTCGGCAAGGCCGCCGTCCACGCCGCCAAGGCCAAGGGCGTCGTCGACCAGGGTGCCCTGGCCGGCTACTACATGCTGCTGGGCCTCAAGAACTACTTCTGCGCATAGGCGCACGCCCGAGAAGTACCCGCGAGCCCGGGACGACCGGGCCCACACGTGGCCGGTGGGGGGAGGCAAGGCGCTGTCGTCTGCCTCCCCCTCATATAAAAGAGGGGGGAAATCACTTGCTGTACAACGATCCGAAGACCTTCCGTGAGGACATGCTCAAGGGCTACGTCGCCGCCTACCCCCGACTACGTCGTCGAGGTCCCCGGTGGCGTCGCGCGCGCGACCAAGATGTCCGAGGGCAAGATCGCCGTTATCAACGGCGGCGGCTCCGGCCACTATCCCGCGTTCTGCGGCATCATCGGTGACGGCTTCATGGACGCCACCGTCGTCGGCAACGTCTTCACCTCGCCCTCGACCGAGGACGTCCTGGGCGTCGCCCGCTCCGTCGACCAGGGCACGGGCATCTTCATCGTCGGCGGCAACTACGCCGGCGACAAGATGAACTTCAACATGGCCCGCGACCGCCTCATCGAGGACGGCGTCGACTGCCGCACCTTCTACATCACCGACGACGTCGCCGCCGCCAAGCCCGAGGAGGCCGAGAAGCGCCGCGGCAACGTCGGCACCTTCACCGTCTTCAAGACCGCTGGCGCCGCTGCGGCCGACGGCGTCTCCTTCGACAACCTGGTCCGCATCACCGAGAAGGCCAACGACCGCACCCGCACCATGTCCATGGGCTTCCGCGGCTGCACCCTGCCCGGCGAGCCCGAGCCGCTGTTCCACGTGCCCGCGGGCAAGATGGAGGTCGGCCAGGGCATCCACGGCGAGCCCGGCGTCGGCGAGGACGACATGGCCGGCGCCGCCGAGGTCGCCCAGATCCTGGTCGACCGCGTCCTGGCCGAGGCCCCCGCGGACGACTCCAAGCGCATCGCCGTCATCCTCGACGGCCTGGGCTCCACCAAGTACGAGGAGCTCTTCGTGGTCTGGGGCACCGTCCGCCAGCTGCTCGAGGATAAGGGCTACACCCTGGTCGAGCCGCAGGTCGGCGAGTTCGTCACCTCGCTCGACATGGAGGGCATCGCCCTTTCCGTCGAGTACCTCGACGACGAGCTCGAGAAGTACTGGTGCGCCCCGTGCGACACCGCCTCGTTCCGCAAGGGCGACAGCTCCGTCGCCAAGGGCGAGCGCAAGGTCTACGCCGAGCTCTCCGAGCAGGTCGACACCTTCGAGGCCGGCTCCGAGGCCTCCGATGCCGCTGCCGACTACATCGTCGACGCCTTCGGCCGCATGAAGCAGGCCATCGCCGACGCCGAGGACGAGCTTGCCAAGATCGACGGTGTTGCCGGCGACGGCGACCACGGTCGTGGCATGGTCAAGGGCTCGACCTTCGCCTTCGAGGCCGCCAAGGCCGCTCGCGAGAAGGGCGCTGCCGCCGGCTCCGTCCTCAAGGAGGCCGGCAAGGCTTGGGCTGCCAAGGCCGGTGGCACCTCCGGCGTGCTGTGGGGCTCCGCGCTCGAGGCTGCCGGTGCCGTCGTCGGCGATCAGGCCGAGGGCTACGACGCCAAGGTCGCTGCCGAGGCCGTGAAGGCCGCCTACGAGAAGATGCTCTCCCTGGGTGGCGCCCACCGTGGCGACAAGACCATGCTCGATTGCCTGATCCCGTTCGGTGAGGCCCTCGAGGCCGAGGCCGGGTCCGGCAAGTCCCTGCTCGAGGCTTGGGCCGCTGCCGCCGAGGTCGCGCAGAAGGCCGCCGAGGAGACCGCGAACCTGGTTCCCAGGGTCGGCCGCGCCCGCCCTGCTGCCGAGCGCTCCCTGGGCACCCCCGATGCCGGCGCCATCTCGATGGCCCTGTGCATCCGCACCGTCCTTCCTGAGGACTAGTCCATATGAAATCGGCTCGGGCGACATGGGGAAAAGGCCGTCCGAGTCGACTCGCTGCTTTGGCTTAACCGCGCAAAACGTTCGAACAATTCGAAATGTTCGCAGGTAGTCGTTGTAATTGCGACCGTTCGCGGGAAAAGTTCAGTACTTAAAGAGACGTTACGGTCCCATGCCTTTGCAGGTGGTATCTTCAATTGCAGACAAGGGGGTAGCGGGAGGCTGCCCCAAGGGTTGCATTCCAAACGAAGGGGGAAACATGAAGTTCTTCATCGACACTGCCGACATCGACGAGATCAAGGAGGCCTTGAGCTGGGGTTGCCTGGCCGGCGTGACCACCAACCCGTCGCTGTACGCCCGCACCGGCGGCAAGCTCGCCGACTTCGAGGGCCACATGGTCAAGATCGCCGAGATCTGCGAGGGCCTGCCCGTCTCCGCCGAGTCCCAGGCAAAGACCACCGAGGGCATGATCGAGGAGGGCCGCCACCTGGCCTCCCTTGCCCCCAACATCGTCGTTAAGCTCCCCATCTGCGCCGAGTCCCTGGCCGCCACCCACACGCTGGCCGCCGAGGGCGTCCGCATCAACATGACGCTCATCTTCAGTGCTCCGCAGGCCCTTCTTGCCGCCAACGCGGGCGCCCGCTACGTGAGCCCGTTCGTCGGCCGCTTCGATGACATCGGCGAGGACGGCATCTCCGAGCTCGCCAACGTGGTCACCTGCATCCAGAACTACGACTGGACCGGCAAGAACGTCGACGACCAGGTCGAGATCATCACCGCCTCCGTGCGCACCCCGAACCACGTGACCCAGGCCGCCCTCATGGGCGCCGACATCGCCACCGTCCCGTTCGGCGCGCTCAAGAAGTGCCTCAAGCACCCCCTGACCGACCAGGGCATGGCCTCCTTCGACGCCGACTGGGCCAAGGTCGTCGCGGGCGCGTAGCCTGAGCTGGTCGGCCCCCGGGCCGGCCGGGGCGTTGGGCGCTCGCTCCGCTTCGCCAGCGCGACCGGACAACAAATGATGATGAGAAAGGAGAGGGGTATGAGTGGGTTTATTGGTGTGGAGAATGTGCTTTTGGAGCAGGAGGCGGCGTCGAAGGAGGAGGTGCTGAGGATTATCTCGGATTTGTCGGTTGAGCTGGGCGTGGCTGACGATGCGGATGAGGTGCTCGCGGGGTTTCTTGCGCGCGAGCAGATCGATCAGACGGGCATGGTCGACGGGTTCGCTATACCGCACTGCAAGACGGACGCGGTCAAGAAGGCTTCTATTGTGATATTCAAGAACAATACCCTGCTCGAGTGGCCGAGCCTTGATGGCAAGCCTGTGGATGTTGCGGTGGCTTTGCTTGTTCCGGCGGAGGAGGCGGGCACCACCCATGTGCGGCTTTTGGCCAAGGCGGCCACGCTGCTCATGGACGAGAACTTCAAGGGCCTCCTGCGCAATACGGACGACGCCGCTGCCATCGCCGCCGCCGTCAATGCCGAGCTCGAGGCGTAGGGTTCTGGTTGTATCAAATACGCAATGAAGGAGGCACTATGACCGACCAGGAGCTGGCTCGCGTCGCGAACGAGGTCCGTCG
>ERZ1026880.1116-NODE-1116-length-11933-cov-4.581748_pt1 | contig 11933 bp, 10 predicted proteins | sample MGYA00380170_ERZ1026880 | MGnify/ENA primary metagenome ERZ1026880 (study PRJEB33269, sample SAMEA4719806) | human gut metagenome | biome: human-associated habitat; feature: organic feature; material: feces | place: Cameroon | collected 2013-10 ...
AATGAGAGGAGGTAAGAAAGAACTGCATCAGCAACAATATATGCAAAGAACAAAGCGCACAGCAGTTCGGTGGAGGAATGTGAATATTGGTATGATCATAAAAGTATTTCTAATTTAGAAAATGATTATGAAGCACCATTAGTGTCGAAAATAGGTAATGTATCATATATAACAAGTAAATATATGTTGGGATCAGATTATGTTAGACCAAGATTATACTATTCTGTTGAAGCGTTAAAATGAGACTATTAGAAGCATATATTGAGAAAAGCGGTTGATCCTTTTCGGGACGACCGCTTTGTCTTTAAGGACGACTGTCTAATTGAGCAAAAGAAAAGTCCTTGATAATCAAGGACTTCGTTCTAGTGCGGAGAAAGGGACTTGAACCCTCACAGTGTTGCCACCACTAGAACCTGAATCTAGCGCGTCTGCCATTCCGCCATCTCCGCTTGCTGACAAAAGCTATATTACCACAGGCAATATGAATTGTAAAGAGTTTTTTGAAAAAAATAAAAAATTTCTTGTACAGGTAGTTTTTCAAGGTAAACAGGTCACCCTGTTGCATTTACTATGAAAAGCCTGGTCTCATATTGAAAAAGGACAGTATTGGGAATACAATAGATAAAACAGGAGGTGCAGATATATGTACGCAGAGGAAGTTGCAAAATTACAGAAAATTATAGATGACAGCAGCAGGATTGTGTTTTTCGGAGGCGCGGGTGTATCTACGGAGAGTAATATTCCGGATTTCCGGAGTGCGGACGGACTTTATCAGCAGAAGTATAAGTATTCGCCGGAGCAGATCGTAAGTCATAGCTTCTTTATGCAGAATCCGGAGGGGTTCTATGAATTTTATAAGAATAAGATGATGTTTCTGGATGCAGAGCCGAACCCGGCGCATAGAAAACTTGCGGAGATGGAGCAGAAGGGAAAGCTTACGGCGGTGATCACGCAGAACATTGATGGGCTTCATCAGCTTGCCGGAAGTAAGAATGTGTTGGAACTTCATGGAAGCATCCATCGCAATTACTGTATGAAATGTGGCAAATTCTACGATGCGAAGTATGTGAAGTATGCAGATGGTGTGCCAAGATGTGAATGTGGTGGCATGATCAAGCCGGATGTTGTATTATATGAAGAAGGGCTGGACAGTAATGTGATCGATCGGAGTATTCGGGCGATCAGTGAAGCGGATACATTGATCATTGGAGGTACATCTTTGGTGGTATATCCGGCAGCAGGATTTATTGATTATTTCCATGGCAAGCATCTGGTAGTGATCAATAAGAGTGCGACGGCGAGAGAAGTGGGTGCGGAACTGACCATTTCTGCACCGATCGGGGAGGTACTGAGTCAGATTACGTTATAATATGATTGTGGTAAGTTCATGTGGATTTAGACCTTGGAACTCTGGCAGCACACATAAGAAAAGACTGGAAAGAGCAGGTAGACAGATTTATGAATGAGATGAGACAGACAGCGTGGAGCAGAGAACATCGGAAGAAGCCGTACGTGACCGCTGTGATATTGGCGGTATTGATTGTAGCTGAGATATTTATCCTGAGCGGCATACTTGGATATTTATTTGGAACGGCTGGAGTGGTACTTCATGAGATTGTGCTGGCATTGATCGGTGTATTAATGATTCTGATCATGCGGGGCAGAATGAAGACGGCATTTCCATTTCGGAAGCTGAAATGGTCTGGTATATTTGGCTCTTTGATCCTGTGGGGCGGTATCTTGCTGCTGACCAGCGTGGTGACACTTGCGATGGCGTATTTTTTTCCGGACCAGATGCTGAATGCGAGTAATGGTGTAGATGAATTGATGTCTGCGACACCGATGTGGATCGACCTGCTGGTGGTTGCAGTGACGCCGGCAATCTGCGAGGAGATTGCATTTCGCGGAGCATTACTGACCTGTTTTCGTGGGACGCGGAGCAAATGGACTGGGATTATTATCGTAGGACTATTCTTTGGTGCGTGCCATGGCAGCGTGTGGCGTATGGTGCCAACGGCGATACTTGGACTTGTTATGGGATATGTTCTGTTTGAGACGGAGAACATCTTCTATTGTATGCTGATACATTTTACCAATAATGCATTTTCAGTAATACTGACAAATGCACTCGTGTGGCTGGAGAGACTGCAGGGAACAGGCGCACAGGCAGTTGATGTGGCAACAGACAGACTGCCGTTAGCATCTGTTGGCATTTATATGATTTTTGCAACGATAGCACCACTGCTCTTATATATAGGTAACTATCTGATTCACAGGGGGCAGCCGGGATATACGAAGGTATTCCCTCGGGAGAAAAGAGGAGCGCTGTGGGGAATGCTTGGTGCCTGCGCAGTTCTTTTTGGATGTGGAGTCTTTCTGATATCCGCCGCTGTTGTGCTTCAGGTAATACTGGGGTAAAAAAAGGATTGCCTTTCTGGAACGAATTGCTATAATGGAGTATAGATTTAATATAGGATAGTAGGCTTATGAGCCAGGCATGAGAGTGCCGATGGAGGATAAAATGAAGATATTGATTGCTGGTGATGGTAAAGTTGGAGCATCACTGACTCGGGAACTGACAGCAGCCGGGTATGATATTACACTGATTGATTCGAAGCAGAATGTGTTGGATAGTAGTATTGAGCGATTTGATGTGATGGCGATTCGGGGTAATTGCGCATCTATGGAAATACTGGAAGAAGCAGGCGTTAAGGATGCGGATCTTCTGATCGCGGTGACAAGTGCGGATGAAGTTAATTTGTTGTGCTGTCTTACAGCGCATGGTATGAATCCTGATATTCATACGATTGCACGTATCAGGAATCCGGAATACAGCAAGCAGATTTATCGGATGCGTGGGATATTTGCGCTGTCATTGTCAGTGAATCCGGAGAAGCAGGCTGCGATTGAGATTGAGCATCTGCTGAAATACCCGGGATTCCTGAAGAGAGATTCTTTCGCAAAGGGAAGACTTGAGATTGTAGAACTGAGAATTGGTTCGGACAGTAAGCTGAAGGATCTGGCATTGAATGATTTGGATTCCGTAGCAAAATGCAAAGTACTGGTATGCGTTGTATTGAGAAAAGGCAAGGTAATTGCACCGGATGGCAATTTCGTATTGCAGGAAGGCGACCGTATCTTTGTTACGGCGCCGACCGATAATCTGACGATATTATTGAAGAATCTGGGCATTATTACGCATAAGGTACGTCGCGTTATGATCTGTGGCGGTGGTAAAGTCAGCTATTATCTTGCTGAGAGACTGAAGAAGAGTGGTATGATCGTGCAGATCATTGAACAGGATTATGAGAAATGTCTGGATTTGGCGAAGCGTTTGCCGGGAGCCAGCATTATCCATGGAGATGCCAGCAATCAGGCACTGCTGGAGAGCGAAGGCATCCAGGATTGCGATGCGCTGATTACGATGACTGGCATGGATGAGCAGAATATCATCATTTCTTTATATGGTAATAACTGTGGCGTGCCGCAGGTGATCACGAAGGTAGGACATCTGGATCACACCAAGATTATCGAGAATCTTCCTATAGGAAGTATTGTGAGTCCGAAGGAGCTGTGTACCAATGCAATCGTACGTTATGTGCGTGCAATGCATAATCAGGAAGGTGCTGCGATTACGGTGTACGGTATCGCGGATGGTCAGGCAGAAGCACTGGAATTTCTCGTGGAGAAGGATACCAGATACTGTGGAGTGCCATTGAAGAACATGGAGACGAAAAAGAATATCCTGATCGCAGGTATTTCTCATAAGGCGAGGACAGAGGTGCCGGATGGAGAGTCCAGCTTTGAGGTGGGCGATACGGTAGTTGTTGTATCCGGTCGTGACGAAGTACTATATCAGTTGGATGATATATTTGAATAGGTGAGGAGACGTCATTATGAACTATAAGATGGTTGGGCGTTTTCTGGCCCAGATATTGACTGTGGAAGGTTTGTTTATGATTCCGGCGGTGATCATCGGCTATGTATGCGGAGAAGATAATGCAATGCAGGCACTGCTTTGGAGTATTCTGATCATTGCAGTGGTGGTTGCGTTTTTAAGGCTTACCTGCAGGCATGCGGCAAGTGGATTCTACGCAAAAGAAGGTTTGGCGTGCGTAGGACTTGGATGGATCGGTATGTCATTATTTGGTGGACTTCCATTCTTTATCGCTCGTGAGATTCCGAACTATGTGGATGCATTATTTGAAATCGTATCCGGATTTACTACAACCGGATCATCCATTTTACCGGCAGTAGAAGACATGTCCCAATGTCTGTTGTACTGGAGAAGCTTCAGCCACTGGCTGGGCGGTATGGGTGTGCTGGTGTTCCTGCTTGCGATTGTGCCGGCAGGAGGCAAGGGCAGAGGCTATACGATGCACATTCTTCGTGCGGAAAGCCCGGGACCGGTCGTTGGTAAACTGGTTCCTAAGATGAAGGATACAGCGAAGATTCTGTATCTGATCTATATTTTGCTGACGGTCATTAATATTATTTTCCTGTTGGCTGGTCATATGCCGGCATTTGATGCATTTTGTACTGCGTTCGGTACAGCCGGAACCGGTGGTTTTGGTATTAAGAACGACAGCATAGCAGGTTATAGTCCGTATCTGCAGAATGTAACGACTGTATTCATGCTGTTATTTGGAGTGAATTTCTCCTGCTATTATCTGCTTTTGATCAGGCAGTTCAAGGCAGTGTTCTTTGATGAAGAATTACGGTTATATCTTGGCGCTGTGCTTGGAAGTACGGCGCTGATTGTGTGGAACCTGCGAGGATTCTACGGATCTCTGGGTGAGACTATACGACATGCGGCATTCCAGGTGTCCAGTATTATTACAACCACCGGATTTGCTACGACGGATTTTGATAAATGGCCCGGATTTTCCAAGGCGATCATATTGTCGCTGATGGTACTCGGAGCGTGTGCAGGAAGTACCGGAGGAGGTCTGAAATGCGGACGCGCGCTGATCTTGATGAAGAGTGCACATCGTAATATCCGTAAAGTTCTGCATCCACAGAAAGTACAGGTGGTGCGCAACAATGGTCGTATGGTGGACGAGAAGATTGTGGCAAGCATCAATGCGTACATGGCTATCTATGTGATCATTGTGATCTTAAGTTTCCTGATGATATCCATTGACGGGTTTTCGGTGGAGACGAATCTCTCGGCAGTGCTTGCATGTTTTAACAATATCGGACCGGGACTGGATGCTGTAGGACCGACCTGTAACTTTAGCGCATACAGCATTTTCTCCAAATTAGTACTGATCGGAGATATGCTGGCAGGTCGACTGGAGATATTCCCGATATTGATCCTGTTATCAAGATCTGCGTGGAGCCAGAGATAAGTGCATCATAACTGGATTTTGTTGCAATATTATATCAGCTGGGAGTCAATCCCTCAACTGATATAGCCTCCGGCAGGATTGCCGAGGCATTCTTGAAAAAGTTTACCGTATAAACGGAACTGTATAGATACATTAATAAGGATAGTAAGGAGAAGAATTATGGGTAAGTATTTTGGAACAGACGGCTTCCGTGGTGAGGCCAATGAAGTGCTGACAGTGGAGCATGCCTTCAAAGTGGGACGTTATATCGGATGGTATTACGGACAGGAACATCGCGCAAGAGTCGTGATCGGTAAGGATACCAGACGAAGCAGCTATATGTTTGAGTACTCGCTGGTTGCAGGTCTGACAGCTTCCGGTGCGGATGTATGCCTTTTGCATGTTACGACTACACCGAGTGTGTCTTACGTGACAAGAACCGAGGATTTTGACTGCGGTATTATGATCTCTGCCAGCCACAATCCATTCTATGATAATGGTATTAAGCTGATCAATCACAAGGGACATAAGATGGATGCTGATGTTGAGGCGAAGATTGAAGCATACATTGACGGAGAGGTACCGGAGCTTCCACTGGCGAAGAAGGATCAGATCGGACGCACCACAGATTACTCAGCAGGACGTAACCGTTATATCGGATATCTGATTTCTTTGGCAACCAGATCTTTTGAAGGTAAAAAGGTAGGACTTGACTGTGCAAACGGAAGCTCATTTATGATCGCAAAGAGTGTGTTTGATGCGCTGGGCGCTAAGACCTATGTGATCAATAACGAACCGGATGGTCTGAATATCAATACAAACTGTGGATCTACTCATATCAACGTGCTGCAGGAGTATGTACGTGAAAAGGGACTGGATGTAGGATTTGCTTACGATGGAGATGCGGATCGCTGTATCGCAGTGGATGAGAACGGCAATGTCGTAGACGGTGACCTGATTCTGTACGTATGTGGTAAATATCTCAAAGAAACAGGACGTCTGAATGGTAATGCGATTGTGACAACGGTAATGTCCAATCTCGGATTATACAAAGCCTGCGATAAAGTGGGCATGAAATATGAGAAGACCGCTGTTGGTGACAAATACGTATACGAGAACATGGTAAAGAATAATTATTCTCTGGGCGGTGAACAGTCCGGACACATTATTTTCAGCAAGCATGCGACGACCGGAGACGGTATCCTGACTTCTCTGATGATTATGGAAGTTATGCTGGAGAAGAAGATGACCCTTGGCCAGCTTACAGAGCCTGTACGCATTTACCCGCAGCTTCTGAAAAATGTGCGTGTTACAGATAAGAAGACTGCCCGTGAGAATCCGGCAGTGCAGGCGGCAGTTAATGCAGTGGCAGAGACGCTGGGCGATGAGGGACGTATTCTGGTGCGTGAGAGCGGTACAGAGCCTGTGATCCGTGTCATGGTAGAAGCAACGACGGATGAACTGTGTGAGAAATACGTAGATCAGGTGATCGATGTGATTCGCGCAGAAGGTCTGGTTGTGGGATAGAACGAACGGAATCTGGAAATAATACCTCCTGTAATAGGAGGTATTTTTTATGGATAAATATGTACCGATCAGAGATGTATATGCGAGAGAAATCCTTGATTCGCGGGGGAATCCTACGATCGAGGTGGAGATACTGGCTGGAGAGAAAACCGTGGGGTGTGCAAGTGTACCGTCGGGTGCGTCCACCGGGAAATATGAAGCAATCGAACTGCGTGACGGAGAGGCACGTTACATGGGAAAAGGTGTGGAGCACGCGGCTGACCATGTGAATGCACAGATCGCGCCGGAGATCGTGGGGATGAATGTACTGGACCAGAGAGGGCTGGATGAGGTGCTGAAGAGACTTGACGGCAGCAGGAATAAAGGGAAACTTGGCGCTAATGCAATTCTCGGGGTGTCGATGGCAGCGGCGAGAACGGCAGCAAAAATATCCGAACGTCCATTGTACACGTATCTTGGCGGTGTACAGGCGAGGACATTGCCGGTTCCGATGATGAATATTATGAACGGTGGCAGGCATGCGGACAACACGATTGACATTCAGGAATTTATGATCCTGCCTGTGGGTGCACCAGATTTCCGGGAAGGTGTAAGGATGTGTGCGGAGATTTACCAGAGCCTGAAAGCGCTGCTTGGGCAGCGCGGCTGTAACACGGCGGTAGGAGATGAAGGTGGTTTTGCACCGGATCTTCCGGATGCAAAAGAGGCACTGAGCATGTTAATGGATGCCTGCAAAATGGCAGGGTATCAGCCGGGAAAGGATATGTTGTTTGCACTGGATGTGGCAGCGTCTGAGCTCTATGATGAGAAGCTGAATGCTTATGTGTTTGACGGTGAGAGCCGGATGCATGGACAGAAGGTTCTGCGCACGACAGATCAGATGATCGCGTATTATGAGGAACTGCTTGCAGAGTTCCCGATATATTCGATCGAAGATCCGCTAGACGAAGAAGATTGGGAAGGATGGGTCAAGATGACCGAGCACCTTGGCGAAAATGTATATTTGGTAGGAGATGATCTGTTTGTGACGAATACCGAACGTCTGAAGAAAGGGATAGAACTTGGCGCAGCCAATGCGATCCTCGTGAAGATCAATCAGATCGGAACGTTAAGTGAGGCATTTGATGCGATGGAAATGGCACACCGGGCAGGCTGGCAGGCAATCATATCCCATCGTTCGGGAGAGACTGTGGATACGATGATCGCGGATATTGCGGTCGCATTTAACACGGGGCTTATCAAGTCCGGTGCACCGTGCAGATCAGAGCGTGTAGAGAAATATAACCGCCTCATGAGGATTGAGGAAATGTTGGGAAAGACAGCAGATTTTCCTTGCTATATGGACACTCCTGTGCTAAAATAATTATGTTTAATCCGCAGGAGGTGTGAATCGTGGAAATTTTGAAGACCGTATTAATGATTTTACTTGCAATCGATTGTATTGCACTGACAATAGTTGTATTATTACAGGAAGGTAAGTCGGCAGGACTCGGAACTATCGGAGGTATGGCTGATTCTTACTGGGGACAGAACAAAGGACGTTCTATGGAAGGTACTTTAGTGAAGGTTACCAGAGTGCTCGCAGTATTATTTATCCTGCTTGCGCTGGCATTGAATCTGAAGGTATTTGCATAAGAAGATGAATTTGGATGTAAGGCACTCTTGTAATAAGGGTGCCTATTCTTATGTGCAGAAGTTAGGAGAGAAGATGGACCAGACATTTGAGAAGAGAAAAAAGATTATATATGAATTTATATGCGATGATATGTATGTGCCGATGAAGCTGAAGGAGCTTGCTATTCTGCTGCAGGTGCCGAAGGAGCAGCGCAGTGAGCTGAAAGCGGTCATGGATGCACTGGAGGCAGAGGGCAAGGTGCATGTATCTCAGAAGGGAAAGTATCTCAAGGGAGCAGGACGGACGCTGCGCGGTGTCTATCAGGCACATCCGCGAGGATTTGGCTTTGTAACGATAGAAGGGGAGACAGATGATATCTTTATCCCGGAGAAGGAGACCAATGGAGCACTTCACGGAGATACGGTGGAGATTCTGTTAACTGCTTCGCCGGAAGGAAAGCGTAAGGAAGGTAAGATCGTGAAGATCGCGGAGCGCGGTACGGCAAAGATTGTAGGTCTCTATCAGGTGGCAAAGGGCAAGCATTACGGATTTGTGATTCCGGATAATCAGAGATTTCTGCAGGATATCTTTGTGCCGGAGGAGCGTGCCAAAGGTGCGGTAGACGGTCACAAGGTGGTCGTGGAACTGACGTCTTACGGTTCAGATAATGCCAAGCCGGAAGGTAAGATCGTAGAGATTCTTGGTCACGTGAATGATCCGGGCGTGGACATCATGTCAATCGTAAAGAGCTATGATCTGCCGGTTGAATTTCCGGAGAAAGTGATGAATCAGGCAGAGCGTGTGCCGGAAGAGGTCAGTGATGCAGATATGGCGGGTCGCAAGGATCTGCGTGAGTGGGTGATGGTCACGATCGATGGCGAAGATGCGAAGGATCTGGATGATGCGGTATCACTTACGCGGACAGAAGATGGCAAGAACTGGATTCTGGGCGTACATATCGCAGATGTAGCGAATTACGTGCAGGAGCGGAGTGCATTGGACAGAGAAGCACTCCATCGTGGAACCAGTGTCTATCTGGCAGATCGTGTGATCCCGATGCTTCCACACCGTCTGTCGAATGGTATCTGTTCGCTAAACGCAGGCGTGGACCGTCTGGCAATGAGCTGCATTATGACAGTAGATGCCAAAGGAGATGTAATCGATCATGAGATCTGTGAGTCTGTGATTCGTGTTAATGAACGTATGTCTTACACCAGCGTCAAGAAGATCCTGGAAGATCATGATGAGGAAGAGACGACGCGTTACATTGATCTGGTGCCGATGTTTGAGGAAATGGAGCAGCTTGCCGGTATCCTTAGAAACCGCAGACATCAGCGGGGTTCGATTGACTTTGACTTTCCGGAGAGTAAGATCATGCTGGACGAGGAAGGACATCCGATGGAGATTCGTTCTTACGACCGCAATGTGGCAACGAAGATTATCGAAGATTTCATGCTGCTTGCCAACGAAACGGTAGCAGAAGAGTACTACTGGCGGGAGATTCCGTTCGTATACCGGGTACATGAGACACCGGATGAAGATAAGATCAAGAAGCTTGCAATCCTGATCAATAACTTTGGTTATTCCCTGCATATTTCCGATGAAGTGCGTCCGGGGCAGATTCAGAAGCTGCTGGCGAAGATCCAGGGCACGCCGCAGGAGACGATGATCAGCAGACTGGCACTGCGCTCGATGAAACAGGCAAGATATACGCCGGAGAATGATGGACATTTCGGACTGGCGGCGCGTTATTATACGCATTTTACATCCCCGATCCGCCGTTATCCGGATCTGCAGATCCATCGCATTATCAAGGATGATCTGCGTGGCAGAATGAACGAGAAAAAGATGGAGCACTATCAGACGATCCTGCCGGAAGTAACCAGACAGGCAAGTGAGACAGAACGCCGGGCAGAAGAGGCAGAGCGGGAGACCATCCGCCTGAAGAAGGCTGAGTATATGGAAGCACATATTGGCGAAGTATTTGAGGGTGTGATCTCGGGCATTACCAACTGGGGCATCTATGTGGAGCTGTCTAATACAATTGAAGGACTGGTTCATGTTGCAAATATGTACGATGACCATTATGATTATTATGAGGATAGATACGAGATGGTTGGCGAGCACACAGGCAAGACGTACAAGCTCGGTGAGACGGTGTATGTGCGTGTGATCGATGCCGACTGTCTGACAAGAACCATAGATTTTGAGATGGCTGATGAAGGAGATATGGAAGATGGCGAAGAGTAATGGCAAGCTGATTGCCAATAATAAAAAGGCATATCATGATTATTTTATTCTGGATACTTACGAGACAGGCATTTCGCTGGCAGGTACAGAAGTAAAGTCCTTGCGTATGGGCAAATGCAGCATCAAGGAGTCTTTTGTAAGAATTGAAAACGGCGAGGTCTTTATCTACGGCATGCATATCAGCCCGTATGAGAAGGGCAATATTTTCAACAAAGATCCGCTGAGACCGAGAAAGCTTCTGCTGCACAAATATGAGATCAATAAGCTGCTTGGTAAGACCAAGGAAAAAGGTATCGCAATTGTGCCGCTGAAGGTATATTTCAAGGGAAGTCTGGTGAAGGTAGAGATCGGACTTGCCAAAGGTAAGAAGCTGTATGATAAGCGTCAGGATATCGCTAAAAAGGATCAGCAGAGAGAAGCAAGCCGAGACTTCAAGATCCGTAACTTCGGATAGTTATCTGCTGAAAATGCGCTGAAACAGCCAGTGGCTGAACGGCGCTGCGGCAAACATATTCCAGAAGAATGCCATCGGAAAGTTCTTTAATACAGTGCCGACCCAGATGGCAGGAAGCTGTGTGGCTGGCATTCCGGCAATACGGCATTTGTCATAGAACTGAATCCACCGTCCGCAAGGTGGAAGCCCATTTTGTATGCGATATTGTAGACTTCCATTCCGATAGCCATGGCATAGGACATGATCAGACCGAAGACAGTTCCCTGTAATTTGTTCTTTGGCATAAATATAACCTCCTGTTACATAAAAAATAAAGGCGTAAATCCGGAGACAGAATACGAATACGTATCTGTAATCTGGACTTACGCCTTTTTGCTGCTTGACTTAATTATTTTATAACTGTAGAAAAAGAAAAGTCAAGAGGAGGTTTCGGTAATACATTTTTCGAATAAATGTTAGTACTGAGAATATGGTTGCCTGCCTGTTGCCAATATGATAATATACAGACAGGGAAACCAAAGCCAGGCGGCTACCCTTCTTTTTCGGAGGGATAAAAACACCCTCCAGACGAAAGAAAGGAGGGCGATAAGATGATTACATATTCTGATCTGATTCAGTTTTGTATATTCATAGTTGCCCTTGTTGGTCTCTGTTATGAGATATTCAAGGGAAAACGGAAATAGCCGCCAACTACCGCAAATATGATATGTACCCCTTTTACTGGACATCCAGTGAAAGGGGTATTTTTATGCGTTAT